>Ga0206682_10000308_pt1 | contig 52824 bp, 56 predicted proteins | sample M240m12015metaG_FD_155444 | JGI IMG/M metagenome (GOLD analysis project Ga0206682, IMG submission 155444) | Ammonia-oxidizing marine archaeal communities from Monterey Bay, California, United States - M2 40m 12015 | ecosystem: Environmental > Aquatic > Marine > Intertidal zone | place: USA... | reverse complement strand
GAATTACAGGCTGTCTTTTTAGATTTGATTGACAACTTCGCGAATACGATTTATAACCAGCAGGAACATTTGTTAAGAACAATGATGGTTGACGAGTCATTAATCTGTTAGAAATTGGATTTGGATTGGATAAACTCATGCCTGTTATATCCCGAACAATATCATCAGGAGTATCAGCGCCACCACCTTGATCATCGGCATCACTATCCGAATCATCACTGTCGCTGTCACTATCACCAATCAACATTGCTAATAATCCTTGCTGTAATTCAACATCTGGATCATCTACTGGATTATTAAATACAATGGCTTGAACTTGAGCAGGTTCTTCTGCTTGAGCAACTAAATCCTCTTTCTTTTGTTCATCTTGTATAATTTTTCCTTTGCATAACTGAGTTATGTATTCTTCTGATATACCTGTTTCCGCTGGGCGTTGTGTGATACCCATAAGACCATTTATATAGACTGGAATAGTCGTTAAATAACCTACATCATTAATTCCAGAAATAGAAATAATCAGATTTGCTTCAAATCGTTCTCTTACCATTATTGTTAAAAAACCCGGATTATTCTTGATTCTCACCCGTTTATTTTTGAATGCTTGTTGAACAACCTGTTGTCTTGAAACAAAATCAACTAATTTTTTTCTGGCATCAGATTCCTTTTTAATTCTAAAGTTATCTTGCAGTCCCTTGATCACATCTAGATCACGAGCACCAGCATTTAAAGCTTCTACAATATAAGCTTCTTGACTATCCATTTCATTATAATTTGCCACACGCTTGAAACGTAATTCTGCTCCTTTTGTGGTATCTTCAGTTATAACATTAAACACACTGGATAGACATCCTGTCATTTCACCAAGTTTTAATTTTTTTGTTTGCGAAACTTTAATAACTAGTTGTGTGTCACTGATTGATACGTTGTCCGCAGAGAGACCTTCAAACTTTGGCATAGAATAACCACTCTGAATCAAATACTCGGATACTTTATCGATAACAGGAGTACAAACATCTGTGATTAAATCTGATACAGCGTCGATGTTTAATGGCGAAGGACTGTCAATAAGTATTTCTACTCTGCCATCGTCAAAAAATCCTACAATGAGTGGGGAAATGGTCTGGTCATCTGGCTGTATGTAAACTGATACCTCCTTGTTTCGTGCAAGAACTTTCATTAATTTAAAAATATTTCCTTTAGAAAGATACGGTATTTTAGTTCCATTTGTAGATACTTGATCAGCATAGAGTCTATATATCTTCTCTTGTCGTCTTGCTGGATTATATTTTATCAACGGGGTATTTTTGTCAGCTGATACTAATTTAAATACCACATCAAGTGGCAGATTAAATGAATATGATGGAGATAGAACTATTCGCATTTTAGTTATTCCCTGTTCTAATATCAATCCATCTCTTGGGACTTTTCCGGCAACATCGTAAAACAGATCAACATTGCTTATATTAGCATTCCATGCTTCATCTCTAACAAGACTATATGTTTCGTTTACAAGAGTTTCCCTTTTTGTTTCATATTCTGCTAGATTTGAGATGTCTGCATTCTTAAGATATGGAAAATAAATAGATATAGTCACTTCTTGAGAAAGACCAGAATCTTTTGCATATTCCAAAACATCAACCGCGTGAGCAGCAAATATTGTATTATTTTTGAAGTTTGGCGATTGCATAAGTAAATGTTGGTTTGTTGTTGTTAGAAGATCAGAACTATGTTGAATCAAGAAAGGATCATACTCAAGTGCATTAAATGGATTAACTGTATATGGATATGTTTTTTCAACAGCCAAGAACTTTTGTCCAAGTGGTTCAGCAACTGACCATTTCTCTCTAGAACTTAGATTTAATGAAATAACATCGTCATATTCATATATATCTTTGTCAGGTAGATCAGAAATACTGATATCCTCAATATTCAATAGAAACTGAATCAATCTTTCCTTCGTTAGTTCAATTTGTCCATCTTGAGTTAATTGTTGGTATACCAAAGGTGCATTTAGTGCAATTTCAGTAACTCCGTACATATAGATACCTGAATATGTAGGTGGATCTTGTGATGAAGCTGCTACATACTTTTTCTTGATTGTTTCAATTGTATCATCTGGATGTATATCCATTGATGTGAACTGTATTACAATATCAGGGTTTGATGACAAGTAGGATTGTTCATCTGGAGAGAAAATATCCGTAAATACATCGCTATTGGGTTCTAATTTGTAAAGTTCATTAATATCAATGCTTTTATCTTGTGGTATTCTTCCTCCTATGAAAACATGAATCCGACGTATTTCATTTCTCACAGTGTAACAAATCTTGTACACTTTAGACATCTTATATAAAGATATTGTGATTTTATTCTATATCATATGCTTATCAAAATAATTGTAGCTATATCAACAAACAACGGAATTGGTAAAGATAACAAACTTCCATGGAAATACAAAGATGACATTATTTTCTTTTCTAGAAACACAACCGGTACAGGTAATAATGCAGTTTTAATGGGGAAAAACACATGGTTATCTATAGGAAAGCCTTTGAGAAATAGAATGAATATTGTAGTTTCAACAACCTTGCCTGAAATAGAAGGAATTAATGTTTCAAAATCGATAGAAGATGCAATTGCATTGGCAGAGAAATCAGACATTAGCACGCTATGGGTAATTGGCGGATCAAGTATTTATGAATGGTTTCTAAACAATGAAATCTCGAATGAATTAGTTATATCGAAAATACCTGAAAATTATGTTTGTGACACATTTTTTCCTGAAATAGATAAAACACGATGGAGGGAAACATACAGATTTTCTATTGGAGATCATGGCCTTGAGGTAATATACTATAAAAATAGACTTAAAACTCCTTATGATATTATCGTATAGAATGAAGATCGCATTTATTACCGGGATTACAGGTCAAGATGGATCTTACTTAGCAGAACTTCTATTATCAAAAGGTTATGTTGTATATGGAAGTGTTCGAAGAACATCATTATTATATGTTTACACCAGATTAGATCATATTCGCGACAGAATAAACCTAATATATGGAGATATGACTGACTCTCCTAATATAATGAATACTCTAATAAATATAACTAAGCAAGGGCATGATATCAAGGTATTTGAAATCTATAATCTTGCTGCACAAAGCCATGTTGGTATTTCATTTGAGATGCCGGAATATACAAGTGATGTAGACGGCATTGGTACATTGCGATTACTGGAAGCTATTAGAACCATGAAACAATTAACTAAAATTAATATTCGATTCTATCAAGCAGGTACGAGCGAACTTTATGGTTGTACAAAAACTAGAGAATTGCAGGATATAAATGCAAAGTTCGATCCAGTATCTCCTTATGCTGCTGCTAAACTCTATGCATTTCATATGACAAAGATATACAGAGACGCTTATGATATATATGCAGTTAATGGAATATTGTTTAATCATGAGAGCCCTAGGCGTGGTGAAAACTTTGTAACTATGAAAATTGTAAATGGTGCCCGCGATATTATTAATGGTAAAAGAAAAGTATTAAGATTGGGTAATCTTGATAGCAGTAGAGATTGGGGTCACGCAAAGGATTATGTTGAAGGTATGTGGAGAATGTTACAAAATGAACGACCGAAGGACTATGTATTAGCTACTGGAGAAACGCGAACAGTTAGAGAGTTTGCAAGCATAGTTTTTGCAAAATTAAATAAACCGATTACTTGGGTGGGAAGGGGATTAGACGAGAAAGGAACCGACTCTTTGGGTAATATATTAATTACGGTAGATCCAAAATATTTTAGACCGAATGAAGTACCTTTTTTAAAGGGAGATCCGTCAGTAGCTGAAATGGAGCTAAACTGGAAGCGTCATTTCAGTTTTGAAGATTTAGTGCATGATATGATGAGTCTTGACGATCCAGTAAGACAATCAAGCGTCAATTCTTCTTTACGCAAATAATTAATAATCATAGTAAGGATTGTCGGTTATATCCATACCACAATATTCTTCAGGATCAGATTTATAATCGACTGGTTTGTAAATACCTATTTTTTCTGCCTCAATTAATAAAAACTTGAAGTTTTTCCAAAACTCATCAGTGTGCCCGATTGTTTCGCTTGCAACATGTGATAATTCATGAATTGCTACAAACATAAGCGTATTAGGATCAATTAACCCTCCTTTTCCACTCTTCTTTTTATCAAGACAAAATGCTATTTTTTCACCTTTATTTTCACTATACGCAGTGAACTCACTTGTAGGAAGTGTCTCTTGAATAGTTTTTGGATTAAATCCCTCCTTTAATCTTTGAACATTTCCTCTATTGGGAAACTTTTGATAACAATGTTCTACTAAAGATTTCATGTTTTTTGTTGTTGTTGCAAGCATATCGGCAGCTAATTCAAGTTTACGTCGCTCTCTAACACAATATTTTTTACCGTCAACATCAGATATTATACATTTTAAATGAAATAGGTCTGTTTCTAGATATATCTTAATGGCAACAACTACAATCATAAAGATCATAACTACACCGATCAAATTAATTTCCATTATATTGTACTTTGATATTCTTTTACTTGCGCATAAAGTAACTTATAGGATGGCATTATTCTATTCTATAAGTTAAAAATGTATTTATTGGGGGCCACAGCCAAGTTCAAGAGGAACACGCATGAGATCAGGCTCAATAGTGGTGTTCATCCAAGGACTAACCTTAGATGTGGGGTTAGGAGGCTCAGAACGAACTTGAAGATTGGCATTGCGCAAAGAAGAACCAACGGTATCAATGCCAGAGTGATATCCAGCCTTAAGTAAGTTGACATTCTCAAGACCGCCACTGCCGTTAGGGCTTAGCTGTTGGAATTGAGTATTAGAGTCGCTGGGAAGCAAATCTCCGGCTTGAAGAGATGTACCTGCACTGCAGCTGGGAGGAAGACCAGCAGCCTGTCCCTGAACACCCTGCACTTCAGCAAACTGTTCATTCTCACCCATAGGAGCGGCGGCAAGTGCGACTCCATTACCTCCGGCAGCATCACCTTGGACTTGAGAATCCTCAGCACCGGACATGTGTCCACTGGACATTGAATCTTTACTTCCGTTACTTCTTACTATAAAACGGTAGATTAGGTAGATTGCAAATAAGGCGGCGAGCGCAGAAATCAAGTGGTGTCCCTTGATATTCTTCTGTAAATCTTTGAGCATATTAGGCATCTTATATATTAAGGCTGCGAGAAAAATCTTTCATTTTACGTTGATAACTTATATATATCAAGGTCGTCATCGTCGGAATCATCAACATCCAACATATATTTTGTCTTAATTTGCTTAGCTTCCAAATATGCCTCAACTGCCGCTTTTCTCATTTGATTTGCTTTTATTCTTGCATTTTTATAAATACTTAGGTAAACTTCATTTGGCTGCTTAAGTTTCATTGCATCAGATGCTTCATTTAATTCAATATTTACCTCAGTAATTGCATTATTCAAAACTTTCTCATCCGGATCTGGGAAATCACTTAAATCTCCTAGAGTCACCTCCTCCAATCCATGGTTATCATTTACAGAAGTATGACTTTCTGAAATTGCCGTAGATGTTTGGGTTTCTGCATCACTATGACTTTCAGAATCAAAATCGCTTAAATCTTGTGATACTGCTTCAAATCCTATATCTACCTCTTGCAGCGATTCTGGATGAGAAATTGTTACTTCCTTAACTGGTATTTCTTCTTCATGTAAAATAGAACTTTCATCAACATTAATACTCTCAATTACATTATCAGACTTTACTAAACATTCGCTGTCTGCAGAATCATCACTTTGAGGCGGGATAGCCATAATATCAATTTTTTTAGATGCTCGCTTAATTAAACAAGCCGGCGATTGTGATCTTTCTGTTTCCATTAACATAAGCTGCTTAACCTTTAGCTCAATGTCTATGCTTCTTGCTGTAAACTTTATACCATCGATTGATACTAAAGGTATAATATCTCTTAAAACTTTATCTGCTATTACTGCTTGGTCAAGAACAATCTTCTCATCATCATCATAGATTTTACACTTAAGATCATTGGTGCCTTTATGAGTATCAATAGACGCTCTTATCAATATTTTTGTATTACTTTTGTAATCTCTATGTGCTGAGTTGCACATATTAGAAATATCCTCGCTGGATAAATTATTTGAAAACCAAAGTGATTTCTTTTCATCAATCAAAGAACATACCTTATTTACTAATGTTTCACACCATGTAACTATCTCACCACTTTCTTCACTTTCATACATCAAATCTAGATATGTTGTTCTTTTAGTAGATACAATCCCAGATTTTGTCGTACACCGAGGAAATTGAATTATAGGTTGGGCCTTTCCTTGCATTATCTTGGCAAAATAAGCACCACCCCCTTGCATTGCTTGAGGACTTGCAAGTTCTAAATCATCGAACTTATAATCGCTATTAGGATATTCAACTAACTCCATTACTCACATATCATACAAAAAAAATGAGATTGAAACCCAAATAAAAATTGAATATATACTCTAAAAATGGACTCGAAAATATCACAAGCATGTCTAGGTATTCTTAAAAGAGAAGATGTAAAGAATGAATTAAAAAACCTAATGTCGCCTTTAGTAGATATGATATTAGTCGACATATATCCATATATCTATCTTTCACTCATATTCGTATGTATCAGTTTTCTCCTACATTTAGGGATTTTTATACTGTTGCTGCGTAGCAAATCTGGATACACAAAAATTGTGTAATTTTCTTACTATAGTATATAATGTCTCAGTTACTCGACCAAGTTAAGAAGGCTATGCCTAGTATGACCGACAATGGCAAGGGCGCTAGCCACGCTACCACATCTGATCAGTCAGGAGCCGGTCGTCGCCGACGCGGAACTCGCTCCCGTAAGCATCACAAGAAATCTGCCAAGAAGCATCACAAGAAGTCTGCCAAGAAGCATCACAAGAAGTCTGCCAAGAAGCACCACAAGAAGTCTGGTAAGAAGCACCACAAAAAGCACCACAAGAAGTCTGGTAAGAAGCATCGTGCTCGCAGAGGTGGTTCCATGGTTTCTACCGCTGCTCTTCCCTTTGGTCTTTTAGCCATTCAGAAGTTTTTCCAGACTCGCAAAGGCCGCAAGGATCTTAAGAGAATGAACAAGTCTGTACGCAAGACTGCACGCAGAACATCTCGTCGTATTAGACGCGCCATCTAAATTGATAATACGTTATACTTAATTAACATATTATCAGGTTAAATAACCTAGACATATTTGTTGTTATTATATATACAAAATGAGTAATGAGTTTACTGAATCTATAAAGCAGTGGGTTGCTATCGATAATCAAATTAAAAAACACAATGATCATTTAAGAGATTTAAGAGCTCAACGAGGTGATATACAAGAAAGTATTATGGATTATGTAGATACAAATAGTCTTTCTAATTCTACTGTTCGCATTTCTGATGGTAAACTGAAGTTTGCACAAACAAAGCAGACTCAATCATTAACACTGTCGTATGTAGAACACTGTTTGAAAACATGTATCGGAAATGATGATCACGTTAAGGATATTATGAAGTATATTAAGAAAAGTAGAGAAACAAAAGTTTATCCTGATATCAAGAGAAGTTACACGGAACAAAACAAATAATAACTTCGAGCTATTTATATAATGCCTGATACAGAAGACATATTTGGTCCAGACGAGTTAGTTATTCAAAGAAAAGGAAGCGATGCTATTGCTGGTGGTTTCAAGATAACCTCGTTTATTAATTCTGCCGATGAAATTAAAAAACAATCTGGTGGCGGAATCGCCGCCTTCAAAGATCTAGCAGTTCCCGCAGGATTATTTCTTATGCAAAGAGTTGCATCAAATACTTTTACATCCTCTTCTGATGCACCACAAGTTATTGACGAGAAATTACACAGTAAATTGATTGATTTGGTTGATGATTCTCCTAAGAAAAATAAGAAAAAAACTAAAACAAGAAGAAAAAATAAATCTTCTACACGTAAAAAGGGTACCAGAAAAAAAAACTAATTACATAAAAAATATTTTATTCTTATGTAATTTTTTATATTACACTCCAATTGTTATAATTAAACGGAGCAACTTGAATCTCAGGAAGATTATCCCTCCAGTAATCCACCTTTTTATCAAAAGCACGTTCTCTACGCGTACTAGGATATAATGGAGCCAATTTCATTGCTTCTGCCTCCTCCTGAGTAATTTTAGGTTTATAGCCATAACAGTTTACTCCAAATCTTACATTCGGATTCGCAATGTACCCTCCATTAATTCCTGGGCGACCACAATCATGTTCATGTCCTTCTATGTTCTGTAATTTTGCCCATTTCTCATATTGCGTAGGATATAGCGCCATTTGTCCGTCAGACCACCCAAAACCACACCAATCGGCTCCTTTATTAAATGCTTTATCCATCTCCTTCCATGTTGCCAATCGTCCACCATATGCTTTACATATCGCTTTACCATCTTCATATCCATATTTGTTGTCGGGAATATGAAACACCTGCTTACTTAATTTTAATTCTGGAACTGTTGATAAAGTATCATTAGAATCCCCAGCCAAATCAGTTGGATCAACAATTATGTCAATTTCCGGTGTAGCAGAAAAGAGATTTCGAATACTTGCTGTTATATCAATATTAAATATATATGTCATTCCATTAATAAGCACCAATAATACGAAAACACCCCATAAAAGTACTTCCATAAAAACAATGCCTTTTCCTGCTTGCATTGCAGCATCTGATGCAGATTGTCCATTTGCCACCCCTAAAGTAGCAAATAATGTATAATATGCAATTATGATCACTGTAATTACCAGAAGAACTACAGGATTTGTTCCAATTTCATTCCAATACGTTGTTTGATAGGGAACACCCATAATAGAGTTCATATTAACGTCCATAGTATATATCTAACCTTCTATTTTATTTTCCTGAAGAACAAGCAGTATGCTGCCGGAGTTATTACTTTATCTACATTAACTGGATTTACTGACATATCATTAAAACACATCCATTCATTTTTAGCAGTCCTTACATTTGCGGTATAATGCCCTCCTAACGCTCCTCCCTGATGATTACAAACACCATATAATTGATATTTATATGAATCTGCGTCGTATCCCTTAACATAACTTGTAAGATCTAAATAATCTAAATCACATGTTACAAGACGCTTATCTTTATTACCCGTATATCCCCAACGCTTGAGATCAATAATCAACACATCTGGAAAACTCCAAAATATTATACCCTTGTCAATATCTTCTTTCTTATTTGTCTTTTCATTAAACCATGCGTTCTCTCCTTCCAATCTTTCTTTTATACAAAACTCATTCATACAATCTATAATAGATACTTGATTTCCTGCTTTACTTGGCAATGGTAGGCTTAATACAAAAAAAGGCTCTGGTCTAACACTTAGTACATTGCTCTCATCGCCAGCCTTCATTATAGCAGATACATGAATACCATAAAACATTCCGACTATTTCAGAATAGTCCTTCTCAAACATATCCTTCATCATTACATAGCATGATTTTGCCATCACATCTTTATCATTTTCAACAGGACCACTTACTTTCATATCAACTTCTCGAGATATCGAATTGTGAAATGCATCTATTAAAAATAGTAGAAACTCCGCAACATCTTGCTGTCCGTGACCTGAAAATATTTCTCGGTTTTTATGTGCAGATACCTTGTGTATCGCTTTTATAAATCCCCAAGGTGCAATACTGCAGTTTTGCTTCCACATCATTTTTCGTAGATTATCCCATTCTACTAATAGAACCGAATCTGGTTTCTTATTCAATCTTTTTTCATAAGAAGACGTTTTTAAAAAATCATTTAACTCATACGTATGTGATAGACATTGGATACATGAATTAACATAACATGTATTGCCAACATTTGCTAATCCGGTTATACCCTTATCATTATACTCTGTAAACCGTTCATTGTTTTGCATTGCTATATAGGTATAATCCCGTATATGTATTTAAACGCATTTTTATAATCCATAATAAACTATGGACCGTGAAGATTATTTTAATAATTACCTAGCAAGTGTTAATAGTTCTAGGTCTATTATTCGTTCTATAATGACTCTACTAGAAAGACAAGATGATATTCTTAGAGATGTATATTACGATCAAACAATGGGGAATGAAAATACATATTATAATCCAGCACCTATTCGCCGAAGAACTGGATTAGGCACACATAGTCCTATTTTCAGACAAGCAATGAGAAATAATGCCCAATCGCCTCTCAGTGGTGGATTTTATCGTGAAGATAATACTAATCGCAATAATGTTCATACACAATTTCAATCTAGAAATATTAATACTGCAAATACTCATACCAATACTCATACCAATACTCATACTCATACTAATACCAATCCCAATACTAATACTAATACTAATACCAATACTAGAAATCCACCAATTATTAGGACTAATCGCGAAAACACTCTTGCAGAATTATTCACACAAGCCATAATTAATGGCATGAGCAATTATGGTAATTTAAGTCCTGTTGTTGTAAGACCATCAAGAGAGATAATTGAAAGTTCTACTGAAAATATTATCTTCTCTGATATACCATCTTCTATAGATAGATATCAACAATGCCCTATTTCACATGAAAGTTTTAATGCTGACACACCAATTACGCGAATCAGACAGTGTGGTCATTACTTTGAGAGAGAATCAATTGCTACATGGTTTCAAACAAGCTGTCGCTGTCCAATATGTAGAGCTGATATAAGGGATGGTGTTAATTTACATTCTGATTTTGATGATGCTGATGATGCTGATGATGATGATGCTGCTGATGATGCTGATGATGATGATGCTGATGATACTGATGACGCCGATCATCATGATAATGCTCACGAAGAAGCATATTCTCCAACAAATAGTAGTAACAGCGAATCAACTGATGCTCATGGTAGAAATATGAGTGATATATTGGCATTGATGACAAGTGGTATGGATAGAGATACAGGGTCAACTATATCATATCAATTTGAGATTTTGCCAGTCATTCGAAATAGTGATGCAGCATCTCCGTCAAATAATCAAATGACTTACCGTGCACGGAATTATGGTAGAACCAGATCACCTGATTCATCTGGAAATCTTTTCTCGCAATAATCTATTATGGATTGTTGTAAAGTATCAAGAAATACTAACAAATGCAAAAGACGTTCGGATGGAAAAATATTCAAACTTCCAAGAAGATTTACAAAGAAAAAATGCCGAAATGCACGCGGATTCTCCATGCGCAGTTCATGTGCACCATTTAAAAATTGTTATAGTGGTGGAAATAAAAAACAATACAAGGCAACAGCGTATATAAATATGAATGATATTTCAGGTAAAATATTTTTTACATCTCGTGGTAAAAAATGCAAGATTAAGTATTCTATTCATGGACTCCCAAATGGAAAACATGGATTTCATATTCACAGATGCGGAGATTTAACAAAAGGTTGCACTGGAGGATGTGACCACTTTAATCCAACTAACTCTTCTCATGGTGGAATAAATACTAAAAATAGACATGCGGGAGATTTGGGAAACATTAACTCAAAAAAAGGAACTGCAACTGGATCTATTACTGTATCTAATTTATCATGTGACCCTTCTTCATTATTTTCAATTATAGGACGCATGATAATTATACACGAGGACGAAGACGATATTGGGTTAGGAAACAATGAAGAATCGACCCGCACTGGTAATGCCGGTAGTAGAATCGCTTGTGCAATTATTGGTCGAGCAGATTAATTATCTAATAAATTGCATACAAAGTTGTCTAGTATTATGTAAAGGTATTTTTATATAATACATTATGTTGTCGCTTACTACAATAAATATGGCATAAATAAATGTTTATCTGTGATTTTATGCACATGATGTAACTCTAAGTATAATCAGAGCCTATTTTTAGCAATTTATACCTGGTGGATATTAAATCCTCAATGATATATATATACATTATGCCTGCATCTTTTTCTGAAATTGGTAGTTATTTTAAAGATAATCTTATAGGTACTACAGGAAACGTAGTGAAGACAATTGGGGATGGCGCAGAAGTTGGGACGAAAGTCGCACACACAGCAGTGTCAGGCTCATTAAAGGCTACTGACCAGGTTGTAGGTGCGACTGCCGAGGCAACCGGTAGAATTGGAGTAGCAAGCGCAAATGCGGCGGCTGATGTAGCAGAGAGTGGTACGAAGCTTGCGGGCACTGCTGCTTCAGCTATTGCCAGTACTGCTGACACAATCTACGGTACTGTGTCGACGATGAAAAATATGGCTGCAGCAAAAGGAAACGCGATCGCTGAGAAAAGTATTGCAGTGAATGAAGCAAAGAGTAATGCAGTAAAAGACCCCGAAAATGTAGAAAAAATGCAAGAAGTAGCTGACAAAGAGCGGTCGCTAGAACTTACAAAAAATAAATATAATATAGAACAAACCTCCCTGAGAGAAAAAGCTCAACATGAAACCAATCTTATCAACGAGCAGATAAATGCGTTAAAAATGAATGTTAAGAAATCTGGAGCATTAACCGAGATGCAAAATAGTGCACTTATTAAGGCATCCAAAGCAAAGAGAGAGGTAATGAATGCAGAGAAAACCGCGGAAATTATTGAGAAAGAAGCAATGAATGAATTAAAATGTAGAACTGTACTGGAAACAGCAGCTGAGAAACCATCAGCGGATGAACACGATATACTTAATAATACTGTATCACAGAATAGATTCTGCACTAATAAAAAACACTGCTCCAGTACAGGAAAAGTTCTTAGCTGGTATAACGTTTTCGGAAGCAACAACACAACATGCGCAAATATTAAACAAAAATATAAAACTTTTGAGGCTATGAGCAAGGATAATGTTGGCGGGAGAAAGACTGCTCGAAAAAAAATAAAACGTAAAAAGAGTACGCGAAGGACCAAAAAGAATACTCGCAAACCCAAAAAGAATACTCGCAAACCCAAAAAGAATACTCGCAAACCCAAAAAGAGTACGCGAAGGACCAAAAAGAGTGTGCGAAGGACCAAAAAGAATACTCGCAAGCCTAAAAAAAATACTCGCAAAAGTAAGCGGTATGCTATGTAGTGATTTATCTTGCACCATGATTATTTAATTATCTAACAAATTGCATACCGAATCGTCTAGTATTATGTAGAGGAGTTTTAACCTTTTGTATATTTTTTCTTATTTGTTGTACTTTTCTTCCGGTATTATTATGCGGAATTATATATACTCGTGATGTCGAGTCAAATGTTACTCGTTTCTCTTTTATTTCAAGTGTTATATTATTAGTCATTATCTAATATAACACACTATATTTTATATACACAGTGAGTATAATTACATATGTCATCTCTCTCTTCATCAGGATAACCCAGCTGGTTTGATATGTATCGTACACCATCTCTATTAAAATCATGACTATAATGAGTATGACCTGATATACATATAATTCCTACATCGCTAGTTAGATTCATTTCAGCTCCGTATTCTTTTAGTACCTCTTCATCTTCTTCTCTATGTTTGAGTTGGCGAACCTTATCATTTTCTAATGTTACGGGAAAATGGGTTAATATAATAGTAGGCGATGTCGGATCAATATTATTTTTTATCCATTTATGTGAATATTTATGTAATTTAGTTATTTTGGATGTACCGATTGGTTCTAATTTATCTTTATTCCGTATACTTATTTTTTTTGGTGTACCACTAATATGAGTTTCTTTATCAAAGTTTCCCCATAGTGTACATCCAATAATAACATAACCTGAAAATCGACATATATCGTGATCTAGTAAGGTGATGTTATTGAATTGTTTGACATAATCTTTGTATTGATTTGATAACTCACAAAAGCTATGTGTTTCACTATAAAGCTCGTGGTTTCCTAATACATATAATATAGTTTCCCAATTATCGTTACAGTATTGTAGGAACTCTTTGTATAATTTATTACCAATTACGCCTATATCTCCTGCTAAGAACAATATATCACTATCTGGCATAATTAATGGGATTTTATCTCTTTCTTCTAGATGAATATCAGAAATTACTTGAATCTTCATATACGATAATAACGGGATGTTTCTATGTAAAATTGAAAGTTTATATAAAATAATTATTAGATTGTATTATAATCTAATGATTCGGTTTATTACCCGTTTGTTCAAGCCCGCGCCTACAACTACACTTGGAAGATGGAGTAATGTAGATAATTCTGATATAAAGTCTGCATTGGCGAATATTGATTGCTGTGGTGATAAACTCTGTGGCGATCCACATACATCAAAGAAGGCGATTGATCAATATGCAGAAGTTAAAAAAAATAAAAAGGATGTTGATGATGGACCTGATTCTTCAACAAGACTTAGATTTAGGTAATAATAAATTATTATTATCTATTAATTAATAGCCTACTTGGCTAAAGAAATTACTTTTTTTTAACTTTTTCAAAGACCCTCAGATATTTTATAGAAACTAGTGATAATACCTCAAATATTTTTGAGAATTGAAAACAGGGTAAAAAACATGATTTATTTAGAGAGCCTAGAGAGGAAATATAAGATTTTAAAAAGTTTATGAAGGAAGGTTATGTAGGACTGAAAAAAGAGCACTAATACTTTTTCAAATAAACGATTTAGGCACTTTTGTGTTGTCCTATATTATGACAACAATGACAACAAAAAGTGCCATAAAAGTGCCGAAAGAATATCACTGTGAATATTGTGACTATACCACGTGTCATTTGAGTCATTGGAAAAAACATACTGAGACGATAAAACACCGAAGACAACAAATGACAACAAAAGTGCCGAAAAGTGCCGAAAAGTGCCATACATGTGGATGTGGAAAGAAATACGCAAACAGATCAAATCTACACAGACATAAAAGTAAGTGTTCCTACTATGATGAAGATACAGAATCTGGCACAGTAATATCAGGAACTAATACCATAGGAGGTATAGATAAAGATGAGTTGATTTTAAAATTAGTGACACAACAAGGTGAACTGATAGATGCTATTAAAAAGAGTGGTCAAGGTATAGGAAACGGGATGGGCATAAGCGGCAATCATAATAACCAGACACAGAACAATTTCAACATAAACATGTTCTTGAACGAACAATGTAAGGATGCTATATCAATACAAACATTTGCCAATAATCTTATAAAGCGGATTCAAACCACGGCATTTCAAATAAGCGGTGCCCCGCATGAAATAGTTTCACTTATAAAAGATGAGGTAAAGATACAGTCACAATTAGAACGACCATTACATGTACACAAAAAGAAATGGTATATCAAAGATGAAGCCGCCGGATGGGAGATAGACGATAAAAGTAAGGCTATAGATGTAGTTAATAATGTTGCTCGAAAAAACGAGCATACAAAGTTAGACAATATGTATCCTAATAAGTTTCCGGGGAGTAAAGACAGTGAGTTGTATTTGGAATCGGTTCAGAAGTCTCATTGTGATCTGTCAGAACGGGATAAAAAGAAGGCAATGGATGAATTGGAGGGTTTATGTGAAATAGACACAACTACCTCTGCTAACATTACATTTGTTAAATAACATCTATTTATTGTAGGGAGCTTATAGTGTCAACAGTAAATAGTTTGTGAGCTACAGAACCACCGTCTGCGTATTTTTGTATGATACTGAATAATCCATTTCATAGCATTATCGTGTTGTATGTGCATAGAAGGGGTTCTAATAGGCGGATGTGAGATTAAATTATTATAATGAATATTCGCGAGGGGATGTATATGCTTATATTTATCCAAAAACTGCGTCATATACAATGCAGACAGCTCATCGTTATCTTCATTGTCTTTAATCAGGTCTACAATAGTCGTTTTTTGGAGGCATTTTAAAAACATATGATTATATGTATAATATATACATAGGTTATAATAAGACAAATTGATTAAAAAAATGAATATTTTATGTAAACAATAAGGTGACTACATAATAAAGTATGAAGATAAAGGTGTCTGAAATTAAAGCGGGGTGCATGTGTATCGTAAAAGTAAAAAACAAGGAGGTAAGACTTAGATTATTGAAAATTGAGCGAGGTAAAAATCAGTATGGAAATGGAAATGAACCATCATTTATGTTAACATTTGATGGCGGCGTCACCCAATCACAAATGTGGGATTATGAATATGAATATGAATAATTAAACAGGGTAAAAATATATTTATTTAGAAAGCATAGGCAAAAAGAAATATATTTTTAAAAGTTATGTAGGTGGTCTATGGTAGCATATAATGCTCATTTATTTATCATATAGAGATATCAATAAATTATGCAAAGTCAAAGTAATCTGCAACGGTGTTGTTGCCATTACTCTTATTTTTAATTCTAACAAGGTAAGTATCAAACAATAGTGATTTTACCTCCTTGTTTCTCAGTGTTGAAAGTCTTCGCTGATACGTTTCTTCATCAGGATATTTTGATCTTAATTCGGCAAGCTGCTTGTACCAACGTCTTAGGGTTGCGCCCTTAACTTTTTTAAAAGATTTCATACGTTCTAGGACAAGAGCAAACACCTGCTGAATCGGTTTCATAACCTGATTTGTAATATAGTGGGCATAATCTATGTCCAGGTTATTTTCAATTACAAAACCAGGCAACTCAATTTTTTCTCCTTGAAGTGCTTTCTTATTTTCATGCTCGAAATACACAAATGGGATTCTGTCTCCTGGCCCGGGCTTATTTCCTGGATCACGACGACCGATTCTATCTGCTAGAACTTTATGTGCGATTTGCTTTGGATTCTTATAATTTCCTCTCAATGACTTTGTGATAATAAGCTTGTCTATTGGAACCTCACCGTCAATTAATTTAGCTAAGCTCTCCTGTAAGAACTCTGCTGCTTTCTCAATATCTTTGTCTTTCATTAAGATGTCAACCACTCCACCGTATATGTCTTTTACAACAGGTGCATTATCTCGACGTTTGAGAACAATTCCCATAGACTTCCTCTTGCAACTATGCGGATCGTGCTCATACAACATTCCAACATATCTCTTTTTAGAGAGCAAGCAGAATGGTAAGAATGTTTTCTCATATTCAAGATCATGTGGATTTTTTAAGAACTTACTTGCTAGTTCTCCAGCTTCAATAGACAACTGAATGGTTATTTCAAGTGCTTTCTGGCCTTTGATTGGCGTACCATCAAGTTCTTCTAGATTAAACTTGAAGAATACACTATCAGTATCTCCATACACATATTCGGCATTTGTTTTCACCTTACCATAATCTTTTGTCTCTACAACACGATTTTTGTATGCTTCTTCAATTACTCTTTGACCATAAGTTAATAGCTTTCTTCCGGTTGCAGTTGTAGATGCTGCAACATCTTTTTCATAAAATGTACTTGTTTTAGCACCGGTTTGACCATAGATAGAATTAGCGGTAACCTTAATAGATAATTGCCTTTTATCAAGAACATTTTTCATAAACTCATTTGTTTGAAGTGGAATCTGCTTTCTAGTAGATTTTCTAGCAGCCAGACATTCTTCAAGAATAGCAGGAAGAATCGCTAGTTCGCCTTTTGGAAATTGTGCATATCTACAAGTCTTGCATCCAACCTTTACCTTTTCCATTGCAGATTTTGGATTAGCCGGATTCTTCTTTTGCCATTTGTACGTATCATATGTTACATTGACGTATTTATAGCCCTCCATATTATCGTATATGTAAACACCATTTTCATCTGTTTCGCCAGTTTCTTCAATCAGATTACCATCAAGATCATATTCTCTTGTTAGTACTTTGCTGTCAGGCGATATGTTTTCACTGATCATTGAAGATGGATATAGTGAACTATAATCTACGCATGCAACTGGGTCATCCAAATATAAATCAGATTTTGGAGGAAGGACAATTGCACCTTCATATCCTTCATCCGAGTTTGCTTTATCAAGCACTGGCATAAGTGTACCCTTTTCTCTGCATTTTTTCGCTATGTAACTAGTTAGCTTAATGCCTTGACCGCGCATAACTAAGAAGTCCATTGGAACACTACACAAACTAGCCATCTCAGTATATCCAGTAATTACATCAATCTTGTTCATGAGATAATGCACTAGGTTACAATCCTGAATACAATACTTTGCAATAAGATATCTTTCTTTTGGTCCTTCATTTGTCATTCTAAAGATATCCTGTGGGGTAACATCGTCTTTTGCCAATCCCCATCGTACCTTTTTTGCCATATCTGGCTGTTCGTGTCCATTTATCCAGAATGAATTACTTGCCTGATCTATTTTTATAACATTAAACTTTTGTCCATCTTTATAAGAATCAACACTATGTGCTTCTTCTTCAAAGTTAATATAACTACCAACTTCTAGTCCAGATAGATTTTTACTAGTAATTTTAGTAGTATTATCATCTTCGTGATCCACAGACTTTACTCCATCTCCAATAAAGTAGCCTGAGACATGATCTAATTTATAACTTGTTAGGTTGTAATCACGTCGAAAGTAATTATACATATCAACCTGAAGACGACCATTCATTTTAATAAACTTAATATCATGCTGACCACTAGCAATAACAATTGTATTTTCTTCAATTTTCATTTTGCCTGTCTTCCAATCTTTTTTCCAACAAACCTCTTCATTATTTCTAGACATTTTTAAGAACTCAGATGTGATACCAAGTTCTTTTGATCGAGTGTACATGAAGGGGTAATCAAAACCAAATATGTTATAACCAATTACAATGTCAGGATCTTCCTTTTGGATAAGTTTTGTCCAGGCAAGCATTACCTGTTTCTCAGTCGCATAACTATCAAATTGACTATTTTGTACCTGACCCAGATCAGTACATGTATCTTTGACAATACAATGATTAAGGTATGGTTTCTCCTCTCCATATTTCCAGAAAGTTGAGCCAATGAATGTTACTTCGTCTCCTTTTAAAGGAGGAAACGTTTTGGTTAATTCAAGATTAATAGAATTGATCTTAGTGTCTCGATCAACTTTATCGGATATAAGTATTTCCTGAATAGTTAATCCTGTCTTGATTTTTTTTTGCTTTTTGTATTTCGAGAATATAGCATCTTCAACATTACCATCACCAACTCCTTCATCGGCAACGCTATTATCGTCATCATCACTATCACTATTTTCGTCATCATCGTCATCATCAAAACCATCATTCATAATTTTTCGGTTCAAAATCGCATTAATCAGTCCATCTACCATAGATTCAATCGGTTCGTCTTTAGGATATACTCGATCTACGCCATAAACTGGTTGATAGCTATAGTTGAATGCTGTTCTAATAATTCTTTCCAATAATTTTCGATTTTGTTCGCAATCTTCTACGTCGGCCCATACATCAACCATATTTTGTGCTAATTTCTTATAATTCTTTTTAGCCAATGGAAAGTCTCCGTGACTACTACTAGCCTCAATATCAAAGCTCATAATCTTATACGGAACTTGCTTTTCATTATCAGGATCGCTAATTATCCTTTTCCAATCAATCGTAAACTCATATTTACATGATGTTAGTTGTTTATGTTTTGGTACTCGATTCGTATACTTACTTGGAAGTATAATCCATCCAGATGGTTTAATTTCTTTTGTATGAAAGAACCTAAGAAGGGGTGGAATATTTGCCTCATACAATTCTAGAGTTGTTCCTGCACAATAGAACTGTGTAAGCACTCTTCTATTTTCACCATCTTCGACAACGTTACTATAGAATAGATTTTTAAACTTTCTCATTGCCATTTCATTTGAGAAATCTAGCCGAATAAACTTGCACTGTTTTCCTGCATTGAATCCGTACAATTTTTTCCGTTTCAATAAAGTTGATTTAACAATTGAGTCCATGTAGAATTGACTGCCAACAGCAGTATATAACTCTCCAATAAGCTGTGCTTTGTGACTAGTTTTCCAATCATCAGGAACCTTAACATAGAAGTATGGAGTAAAGTTTTCTGCAATTACAGAGACTGTTTCTCCTGATTCTGTGATGCCAAACATTTGTATTAGAAAGTTTTTATCACTACATTGTCTGGATATAACGTCTTCATCGTATGCGTTGAAAGTTAAAAGTCTTAAGCTACAATTAGTTTTTGTTGCCATTTGTCTGTTACATTTAACTGTGCTGACATATCTAATTCAATTTTCCCCCATATTATTTTTCATATTTTTGGATCTTGTATAAATTATTCTTATATCAATATACACTAGAAGCATGTATACTGATATAATAAAAAGTAAAATTGGTTTAGTAGTAATAATTATTCTAGCTACATTTATATCAATAAATGCTAGCAGGGTTGATGAAAGTATTTTGAAAAATAATATAAGTACGCCGACAATTTTATTTACAGAAGGCCTGTTTTTTCTAATTTCTATAATAATATCAGCTTTGGTTATGCCTGATATAAGAAAAAAGATGTTGTCTGATATGAACAAGCTGACATATACTAATATCGCAATGTTAGGGTTTTATTCGCTTGTAGGCATTGGAATTGCTTTTATTGCAAATGATGCATTATTACATCATGGAACTGATGAAGTAAAGATGTTTGAATTAATAGTAGGATTTCTTATAACAGGTTTGATATATTTCTTTACTACAAACAAAAAATTATCTTTAAAGAAATTGGCATATTTTATAGCATTATGTATATTTGCAGGTTTGTTTACAATGGAGTAGGTTTTCATAGTATTGATGTATTATTTTATCAAAACTATGCAATTATCAATTTGGAAGACCCAGGCGTTTTATAAAGAAGGTTAATATTCCAATAATAACATCAATTCCTAACGGTATTGATGCATTAGAATCATTATTTAACAGCATAATAGCAGCAATTGCTAGTAATGCACCATGAATATATCTGAATGGTGCCCACCATGTTTTCATTCCTCCTTCAGTGGCATTCATTCTATTTCCAGTAAATGCTAAATAAAGTGTACCCAATGCCATTATGCTAACAAGTAAACCGATATGTCTGAGATATTGTGGCATTTCTTGTGGTATCCATGCTAAATATAAACGGGTTGGTATGCACCCCCATATAAAGAGATTCGCTCGCATATTAGGGGTTAACTTCATTATATACTATAATGACAAAATAACAGAATCGTGATTTTCATATAGTTATTTTGTTTTACGTTTGGTTGTTTTTTTACGTTTGGTTGTTTTTTTACGTTTGATTGTTTGTCTTCGCTTGGATTTCTTAGTTTTTTTAGTAGGTTTTTTAGCTTTTACTCCGCGACGCTTTGCCTGAGTTTTACGGCGAATTATCTTCTTCCTTTTCTTTTTTCCTCCAGACTGTTTACTGTTTTCTAGGACAAAAGAAACGATATCTTCTTGATTTCTTTCACCAGTATGTTCTTTCATGTCATTTCCTTCAATTAGATAAATGGTGGGTACGCCCTTTTTAGAGACATCCTTTGCACTAGGATGTTTTGTACCATCTACAATCCCTACATTAGCATCAACTATAGTTAGTTGAGAAGATGCAAGACGTTTATCTTTTTTAACTTTTTCCCACTCTGGTTCCATTTGCACACAATGCGTACATGTAGGTGAATGATAACGAAGTAATATTTTATTCAACTCAGCAAGCTTATCTAATTCCGCACCCTGATTTGGATCTAGTGTTACAAAAAGCATTATAGATATTAGAGAGACAATAAAAGATATAAACTATTTTTCTAGACAGACTATATACGATGACAATCAAATTGGCCATTATATCTGCTGTATTCTTATTAGGACTCTATTTTATGTGTAGGCCTGATCTGACAGAAGGTTTTGATAATAGTTCTACAGGTTATAGATGCCCGAATGTTCTTATTCAAAAAGGAACGCATTTTTATCTGTACAATTCTAAACTTTCTAATGTCCCAGGTGTTAATCCAATTACATTTGATAATTTAGACGATTATACTGAGTTTATGGACTGGCAACGTAGTCAAGGCATTCGTTGTCCTGTGTTATATTTACAAGAGTCGTATGACGCACAGGGAAATGCAGTTTATAACGCAAGACCATCACCTGATAATTTGATGGGAGGTCTCCCACCAGTAGGACCGGGGAGCCAGCCTATAACAAAATTATTTGATGCGGGCAGAGAAGACCCGCCATATAACCAGAATAGTTATCCTGCGTATGATCAACAAGACCAATATATAGGTCTCAATACTCCTTTAGATCAAATGTATCACGAGACAGGTTCAAAAGTTAGTCCTAATCCAATGGATGCGAACTGGGGAGGGCAAGCTTATACCAAAAAACTTGTAGATAGTGGATATTACAAAGAGGACGAGGTAAGTATAAGTGTTCAAAGTTAATTCATAAAATGTTATCTATATGATAGTAATTAATTATCACATAGATTATGCTGTTTTATCAAGGATAATCATAGCTTGATTTAGTGTTTCTCTAAAGTTTTTAAGATTATTAATATTTTCTATTGCGGTAATAGATTTTTTGCTAGTTGGATCAGAAGAAATATTATCTGCATTATGAATTACTTCAGAAAGTAACGCAGTTGATACCCCCTTCTCTAAATTAATAATAGTATCTTCATACTCGCTTCGGTATTTGCTTACAAGCAAGGTATCAGCAATTTTATCATTATTGCTTGTAACACTACTACTAACTTTGTCTTTATCAATTGAACTGATAGTCATACCTTCTAGAATCTTTGTTTGATATGAGAAAGCTTTTACAGCAATAGAAATTACAAAAATAAGTACTACTGCTAAACCAACTATTCTATATAGATCATCTTGGCTAATCATTATATATACCTGATAGAAATTAGTTGATATCTATTACCTTAGTTGATGAACCTAACAAATAATTATATACATTTGATGTACATGTTTTAGTTAATTTACGAGGTTTACCGCTTTTAGTTGTTGTGGTTAAATCCTGAATACATTTATCATTATCCCGCATTGAATCGATTAAAGCATCAATTGTTTTGTATCTCTCCATAATAACTTGTGCACTGGCGGTACTTACTGATGGAATCTGTGCCAACATGATAGCTCCAATATTTTCGGTGGTAATATTTGATTTCTTAACTCTATTTGATACCGCGACATAATCGGCTGCATCATCTTGATTATGTGAATTATCTTGTGAAGTTGATTCATAATATCCTTTATCCTTAATTCTACTAAGTTTATCGGCTGTTTGCAATAACCATAAAGCACTCTCTGTTATATCAAATGTTCTTACTAGAGAGAAACCCTTAGTATATGACAGAGATGTCATTGCAGAAATAAGAGATTCTTTATTTACTGCCCTACCATATTTCGAACTTTTATATTTGTGGATGTTACCTTCGATCATGTAATGAATATTATGATTAGGAATACTACAATTATTAAGCCGAAAACTTTGTTCATTATATCTTTTATCTCTTATGCTTGCTGCAAGATCTGATAGTGTTTTTCTCTCTATAAGAAGTACTTCGGTGTCATCATCTTGTTTAATTATCATATCACCAATTGGCAAATTGTCAGTAATTATTTCGCAGGATTTATATGCATCGGTTGATTTAATATTATTGATAGCAAGTAGTAGGTCACTTTCTCTGAAGTCAACAATTATTTTCATTTTAATAACTGTTTGTTAAGTTATTAAGTTTTATTGATAACTAAATTATTATATTGAATATTATAAATAATAATTTAACCTAAATAAGGACCAAATGGTTTGGCACCATAATGGGTTTGAAAATTAAAAAGAAAGTTTGATCTTCCTGCACCAGTTGACATAGTGTGGGTGTTTGCGCGGTTAAACGCAGTAGCACTTGGTGCTAGACCACCTTTCATATTTCCTCCAAAATAGGAGGTAGTAATTAAAGTACCGGCTGAAGTCATTACCTTAATATGTGGCATAAAGCCGTTTGTAGGGCTTGCACCGCCCATTATTGCGCGTCTTGCAATTGATGATCTACCTCTAGAGCTTCTGGGTCCATTACGTTGTGGCATTTATATATGATAAGATAATTACTTAGTAAAGAATATATTGTGACCAATAACACGGCGGTAAATTATTATAAAACTTACAAAGACATATTCATTATGGTTTAAATATATCTAAACTAATAACCTTATAGAATGTCAGAAACGAACAGTATTTCGAATGATGATGATGTTTATAACACCGACGAAGGTCTTACATTTAACCCTTATAACTCTCAGAACCGTGAGATTACATTGAGCGAAGTTCAATCTATTCTGCGTGAGTATGGGATTACTGCACCTGTAAATAATCTTGCTCTTTATCAACGTGCGTTTATTCATCGCTCATATACTAAGCGACCTGCACTAGAAAATGAAGAAGCCAATGTTACAATTACAGAACAGCCATCTGACTGTATGCCTTTGCGTACAAAATCAAACGAACGCCTAGAGTTTGTAGGTGACGGAGTTTTGGAATTAATTACGAAATATTATCTTTATCGCAGGTTCCCTAAAGAGGATGAAGGGTTTATGACAGAAAAGAAAATTGCATTGGTCAAAAACGAACACATTGGAAAACTAGCTAACATGATGCGACTCAACAAATGGTTCGTTTTATCTAGAAATACTGAGGAGAAAGGTACACGAACTAATTTGAAAAAATTGGGTTGTTTGTTTGAAGCATTTCTCGGAGCATTATTTCTTGACTTTAATAAGATTGAGGTTGACGATGAGCATGGATGGTTTAAAAATATTTTTGTGTGTGGTCCAGGATTTCAAATGGCACAGATATTTGTAGAAGGTGTGTTTGAAAAGTTTGTTGATTGGCAGAGACTAATCCGTATAGATGATAATTATAAGAATATTTTGCAAGTCAAGATTCAAAAAGAGTTCAAGACAACACCGGATTATCTAGAGATATCGCGAAATAGCGAAGATGGCTATTGTATGGGCGTATATCTTTGCATGAATCAGCCTATACACTCTGTTGAACCTGATCAGGCTGTCCTCTATGACTCTTATGGATCGTTTGAGGCAATTCAATCTGATCTAGCTCTTGAGAAACCGATTTTTGTATTGCTAGGAGTTGGGTCTCATCGGGTAAAGAAAAAGGCTGAACAATCGGCATGTGAGGAAGCAATTGCTTTGATTGATGGAGATGATTAGCGTTATTATCATATTCATATGTGACTGAAAATCTTGTTAATGAATCATTTTTTTTCATTCTTGAAATTAAAATACTTATATTGCTTTCAAGATTAGACATTTATATGGAATGTGATTAAATTGTTATTCTAACTCAAGTAAATACAGATCATAATGTCATTTTTTATGTTTCAATACTATATATATGTCAGCCGCCATTTTAGCTAAATTACGTGTTAAAAATCTGCCAAAACAACGAGATACAGTAGAGATCGTAATAAAGCAGCCTGAAGCACGACAAGAAATAGAAATTAAAACTAAAATTGTCGATAAAACTGCTACGGCTAAGTTTGACAGAGAAGCTTTTTTATTTGGTATCCAAGATTCTAGACCTATCGAAGATAAAACTGTTAATGCAATTGCACCTGTTCTAGCAAAAAAAGATACTCCTCTTGAAGAACCTGTAGCTAAAAAACCTAAAAAATTAAAGAAACGTCTTAAGTTACTTGAAGGTGATAATATTCCCAAAAATACACGTAAACCAACACGTGAACCATTGGGTGTTGCAAGAGTTATACCTGAAGGTCTTGTTCAAATCGGTTCTATTCCAATGGCAGAGCGTCTTCCACTAGAAAGCACAAAACTCAGAATTAAAGCATCGTCATATTATCTCAATAATCGTGAAATATTCATTAATTTTATTAATTCACTCTTTGACCCTTATAAACAGGAATTAAAAGAAGCAGCCGAATCTGCTAGTTGTGAAAATCGTAGTGGAAATGATTTTGCACTTATGGCTCATCAGGAAATTGTTAGAGATTATGTCAATTTATATACTCCTTACAGAGGTGTTTTATTGTATCATGGTCTTGGGTCGGGTAAAACCTGTTCATCTATTGCGATTGCAGAAGGAATGAAAGATAGTAAAAAGGTAATTGTCATGACACCTGCTTCTTTGAGAAGAAATTACTACGAAGAGTTGAAAAAATGTGGCGATAGTCTTTATAAAAAGAACCAATATTGGGAGTTTGTTGTTTCTACTGATGAAAATATTGAAACATTGTCGTCAGTTCTCAATCTCACAATTGATTACATCAAAAAGAATGGTGGTGCTTGGCTAGTTAACATTAAAAAAAAACCTAACTATGGATCTCTTGATAGTCGTGAAAAACAATCAGTTGATCAGCAACTAGATGAAATGATTCAGTATAAATATCAATTTATTTCATACAATGGTCTTAGAAAACAACACTTAACTAATCTTACGAAAGGTGATGGAAACGGAAAAGTAAACCCTTTCGATAATGCAGTAGTTATTGTAGATGAGGCACATAACTTAGTCAGTCGTATTGTTAATAAGCTTTCTAAGCGAAAAGAAGATAGCGTATCCATGCAATTATATGAATTGCTTATGAGTGCAGAAAATGCTAGAATCATTCTTCTATCTGGTACACCAATTATCAATTATCCAAACGAAATAGGTATCCTATTTAATATATTGCGTGGTTATATCAAGACCTGGATTATAAAGGTTAACTTCGCACCTGGACAAAGAGTTACAAAAGATACTTTTGAAAAAATATTCTCTAGTTCTTCCCTAGGTGGTAACATCACTGATATTATTGATTATAGTGCAAGCACAACAACATTAACTGTAACTAGAAATCCATTCGGGTTTGTAAACAAAACCGCCAAAGGTGAATATGATGGCGTAAGAATCTCAGATAGAGGAGATATGAGCGATGAAGACTTTATAGGTCATTTGACTCGTCTTATGGATAACAAGCGAATTAGGGTTTCAAATGTTCGGGTAGAAACATACAAGGCTCTTCCTGACACATTGGATGATTTTAAAACATTATTTATTGATTCTTCCAATAATACGATGAATATGAATATGTTTAAACGTCGTATCTTAGGATTGGCATCATATTTCAGAAGTGCTCAAGAAAATCTTATGCCAAGATTCACAAAAGGATCCAATTTTTTTATTGTTGATTGTGAAATGAGTGATTTTCAGTTTGGTGTATATGAAGAGGCACGAGTTCAAGAAAGAAAGGTTGAATTAAATAACGCTAAAAAACGTAAAAAACAACAAGGTAACGAGCTATATGAGGATACTGTCTCGACTTATCGTATTTTCTCTCGAGCATTCTGTAATTATGTATTCCCTAGACCTGAAATTAAACGTCCTATGCCAGACAAGGATGGCAATGACGAAACAACCCAAGAATTAACTGCAATTGCGGATGAGGATCTTCTAGACGCAGGAGTACATCTTGATAATGTTGATGGGAGATATGAAGCAGATGAACTTGACGATGAATCTATGATGAATAATGACGAGGCAAAATCTTACGATGAAAGAATTAAAAGTGCTCTAAGAATGTTGAATGATCGTAAAAAGGAGTTTTTATCGTTGGAGGCTCTTTCTACATATAGTCCTAAGTTCAAGAAGATGCTGGAAAATATTACAAGTGACAAAAACTCTGGCCTTCATTTGGTGTATAGTCAGTTCAGAACACTTGAAGGCATTGGTATTTTCAAATTAGTGTTAGAAGCCAATGGATTTGCTGAGTTTAAAATCAAGCAGGTAGGCGGCACATGGAGAGTTGATATGCCACGAGAGGATATGGGCAAACCTACATTTGTGTTATATACAGGAACTGAAAGTTCAGAGCAAAAGGAAATTGTGAGAAATATTTTTAATGGAGATTGGAAGTTTATTCCTTCTTCATTAGAAAAAGATATTTTGGCTATTTCAGGAAATAACCTATTTGGCGAGGTTATCAAAGTGTTTATGATTACTGCTTCTGGCGCTGAAGGTATTTCATTGAAAAATACTAGATTTGTTCATATAATGGAACCATATTGGCATCCTGTTCGTATTCAACAGGTAATCGGAAGAGCTAGACGCATATGTAGTCATCAAGAATTACCTGAATCATTGCGCACTGTGGATGTGTTTTTGTACCTAATGAAGTTTTCTGAATCTCAGCTTGATGGTGAAGCTACAATTGAATTGAGATTAAAAGATACTAGTAAGAGGGATGGTGTTACACCACTTACAAGTGATCAAGCACTTTGGGAGATCGCTACATTAAAAGAAGAAGTAACAGATAAGATTTTAGATGCTGTGAAAGAAGCATCTATCGACTGTTCTCTTCATAATACCGCTGGCAATGAAAAACTAAAATGCTTTTCTTTTGGTACAGTAGATCCTAATAAAATTGCATTTAACGGTAGTTATGGTAATGAGGACGTTGATGCAGTTGCCGAGCAAAATATACGCAGAGAGCTTATTGATGCAACTGAAGTAACAATTGAAGGTATTAAATATGCTGTCGTTATTGGTGATGATGGGACAGGTGATGTCTATGATTATGACTCTTATCAAGCCGGACAAGCAGTTCAAGTAGGACGACTTGTAAAGAACGGTGCAACTTATAAGTTTGAAAGAATCTAATTAACATAAGTGATAATTATTGAATCATATATGTTATACTAATCGAGTTCAGATTTCAGATCAGAAACTAAATCATTGAGTTGAGATATATTTTCTTCGATTTTATTGATTTTATCCATAATCCTTTTCCTGTCAATCGGTTTTTCTTTGGTTTTAAATAACTCCAGAAATCCAGTATTTTCGTTCGTATTTATTTCTTTTATTGTTTCCTCGAATGTAACCCGAGGTTTTTCTTTAACTTCTACAACACTTTCAGTGGCCACCTTTTCCCCAATTTGCAAAGTAGGAGGTCCTGTATTTGTTCCACTTCCTTCATTATTAATCCAATTTTGAGCTGCACCTGTATCTTGTTCACTCATTACTTGTTTTATTTGTTGCTGTCTTCTAGCCATCATTTTAGCTAACATATCATCCATATCTGAACCAATCGGTTTTTCTTCCTTTTCTTTATCGGAAAAATCCACTTCTTCTGGCTTTTTAGCTACCATTATACTGTCAAACTCTCTTTGTCTCTCACTCAAGTTATCCGCAAATTGTTCCTGTCTATTTGCAGATATTTCAGAAGAAGTAACAAGTTTAGGTGGTTCTTGCATTTCAGGTTTCTCATTTATCATTTCTCTAAGAGGATTTAATCGATGATTGACATTCGTAATTACAGCCTTATTCATTTCAATAAGACTTCCTGCATTGTTAATGCTAACGTCATTAATAACTGACTCAAATATTTCTACAACACTTTGTTTTTTAGAAGGCGGAACTCCTCCGAATACGTCAGCTTCAAGCATGAGGTTCCATAAAAATCCTTTATTACTAGTTGATTTAAATTGTGTAGTCATATATCTCTACTCTATGTTATGTTTTTAACTCAGTATTACTTAACGAAATATTATACAGATATAATATATCTAGTGATGCCACAATCAAGAAAAATACACAAAAGGAAGAGTAACAAGAAACATAATAAATCTTCCAAGGTTTCATCTCAAATTACTATTAAACCGATATGTAGTCCTGCTACACCAAATGATGGCGCGCATGAAGATACATGTTATACTCCAGAGGCGCTTATTAAAATGAAAAACTTATGGAATGCAAGACATCCTGATGATAAAATTACTACTAGTGATGCAAATAAAATATGGAGTGAATTGAGAAATAGATTTGCTGGGGTGTGTGATACTGAAAAATGTTGGCTAAGACAATCATTTGTTTCTAATAAACTTGATCACGATATTATGAACTATACATTTGCTCCTGATGCTCCTCGTAGTTGGAAAAAAAATCCCAATGAATGGCTAACCAGTAGTGATATTACTGCCGTTATGAAGCATTTTGAAAAACAATACAGTCAATTTGCATTCATTGGGCCATCTCCTATTGATTTTGACGAACAACTTATGTATGGAGATTGTGTATGGGAAGAGTTATGTAAGTTTAGTGTAAAAAGAATGATTAAGCGTCGTAAGAGAAAAATAGGTATTGTATTTAATACTGATCCACATACTGAAGATGGGGAACATTGGATATCAATGTATATTGATCTCTCTATGAAAGACCCTTATATATTCTATTTTGATAGTAATGGAGATACTGCAATGCCAGAGATTATAACTCTTGCCGATAGAATTATAGAGCAGGGTAAAAAGATCGGTATGAACATTAGTTTTTATGAAAATCATCCCAAAGAACATCAACTAGGAGATTCTGAATGTGGGATGTATTCTCTGTATATGATAATTGAATTATTGACTGGTAAAAAAAAGTACGAATATTTTATAAATGAAAGGGTTCCAGACAAAGATGTAGAGAGATTCAGAAATATTTATTTTAATCGCCAGATTGACTAACCTCTTTTTTAGATTCTGTTTCCTTCTGAGGTGCCTTCTTCTTTTTCTTCTTCAATCCTTTTGTCTTGTGTTCATCAGTTTTTATATTTGCAATTCGCACAGTAGGAGGTGGAACAGGCACTTTAACTCGTATGATTTTTTTTGTAACAAAATCATCCATTGTCGGCACATCTGCATCAGATTCTTTCATCATTAATTTATTTGCTTCATCCATTATTTCTCCAGATGAAGAACTAATATCATCAGATGCATCTGTATTTTTGGGAGGAGACTTTGGAGGATAATCACTTTGTAATATATCGGTAGTATCTTGAATCTTCATATAATTAATTAGTTCACTTACATACTTCATGTGTAATTCCTTAAGACTCTCGCTAGGATATTTTCCTTTCATCATTTCTTTCATCATAGCAAATGAACGTTTTCTATAAAACTTGTAATCAGATTTGGTAGGGTCACTTACCTCTGTTTTCTTTTCCATAACATCTTGATAAACTGAGTTTGCAAGAAATCTTAGTGTAACTTCAGTTTGATTAAATCTTGGGTCTGGCTGTTTACTATTCATTAAATTATTATTAGGTTTTTGATAATAATTTAACACGCATTCTTACAACAATCGCTCCTTAATAATTGTTCACGAGTATTATTGTTGAATAAATCACCTCCTACATCACATGTATTTGGGTTGAATGGTTTAAACTTTTGCTCTTCAAATAAACCAGGAAATGTTTGTTGTTCCATTCTACCAACAGCAGTTACTTGATACATATCGCTATTACTAGAAGGTACATATTCTGATTGCTCACACTTTTGTAAACCAAAGAATTGACTTCTAAGGGAAGATTCTGTATCAATATTTGTTGCAAATCCACTCCAGGGTGCTTGTGCACTACCTGGGTTAAAAACAGTAGATACATTATATGCAGGTTGTCTTTCAATTTCTACAGTAGGTTTACTCTGTGCGTCTATTACTGGTAGCAAAGTATATTTCGTTGAAACAGGTCTCATGCTAAATTGAGGCTGTAACTGGCGCGAAGGAATATTGCGCTCAGCAATTCTATTACTCAATTCTGTATCTTTTGTTGGATCACAATAATATACTCCATCAATTACTCCATACATTTTGGTGCTCATTAATATACGTTAAGACAATAAAGCTATGTGTAAATACACTTTTTATTACTTCCTTAAATTATGGTATTAATTAGTAATTATCAAGGATTGTACAGTCATGCTTTGCAAAATAGGGTAAAAACAACGTTCTATGATTCTTGTACACCATATACCAAATATTTACCTCCCACGTTAGAGACTTCTTGTCTGTAATTATTTGGTTAACTGCTGTTTTCATTAGCGCTGCAAACGATTGAAGATTTCTTTTGTCTCCGCCGAATATACCTCCTGCGAAATACCAATGGATCTTCTGCATCAGTGCAGATTCATTTGAATGTTTTGATAAATCCCAACAGCCGGCTATGCGGACACCATTATACCGATTATTAGTTATATTCTGGAGAGACAACCTAAACTTATCCTCGTTATCCATAATATGAAAAATACCAAAGTCAACCCAAATAAACTGTTCTGTGTGAAAGGGATCCATTTCTATAGCCATCCGTACCCATTCTGTCTTATGACACTGAATACTCATATACTCCCGCGTGTCTTTTCCAGGGTTGTCTGTGATCGGATTGAATAAGCTCATCTCTTCTTTTCTCATATAGATGTAATTGTCTGTCTTTTCAAAAAGACGAAATATTGTTTGCGGAAAATCGTGTGCTTTATAATGGAAGTGTTTAAAGTAAATATCTTTTTCTATAAAACATACGGTTGGTACTGTTTGTACTAATAGTTTTGCACCTAAAGTCATGTATGTGTCTAAATCTCGATGGTTGTTAGCACCACTTATAAATGCGGTAACAATTGTCGTTGTAGCCATATATATAGGTTTTATGTAACCGTATTTTTATATAAAAAATGCATTCAAATTATAATATTAATTTGATACTCTTTTGTCTAATTATTAGAATAAACTTAAAGTTATAATATTTATAATTATTATCATGTGTGGTATTTTGTGTTTACTCAATGAGAGTTGTTACAAAGATACAAAATCAGTTAATAATGCAATTGAAGAAGGTCGAGCCAGAGGACCAGAACAGACGAGGATTCATCGAGATGCAGATAGAATATTTGTTTTTCATCGCCTAGCAATTAATGGGCTTGATAGCGAATCTATGCAACCAATTCGAATTAACAATATTACACTTATCTGCAACGGTGAGATTTTCAACTATAAAACTCTATATAGTGCTCTTGGTGAAACAGGAACAAGTGATAGTGACTGTGAAATAATTATTCATCTTTATCTTAAGTTTGGAATAGAGAGAACTCTTGAGCTTCTTGATGGCGAGTTTGCATTTATTTTACATGACAGCCAAGAGACGGACGATATTATTTATTATGCACGAGATCCTTTTGGCGTGAGACCATTATATAAGTGTTTTCATCCAGAAAGTGGTGTTATTGGCATTGCTTCTGAATTAAAAGTATTGAATCATATCGCTGATGGAAAAATGGATATCAAGCAGGTTGACCCAGGAACTTACAGTAAGCTTATTAAAAGTAAGTCTATAATTAATTCTTCGTGGACATATAATGTAAAAAATACCCGCTATTTTAGATTGCCTAGCATTGATCCATTTAAGATTGATGATAAAATTACTCCTAATACATTCTTTCAAGCTATAGTTAACACTTTGAGCGATGCCGTTAAAAAAAGGGTTGAAACAGCTGAACGTGATGTAGCATGTCTTTTATCTGGTGGATTAGATAGTAGTCTTATTGCAGCACTTGCATGTAAACATTACGGCAAGCTAAATACATATAGCATTGGAATGAAAGGGTCAGAAGATCTACGCAATGCTCGAATTGTTGCGGATCATATAGGCAGCAATCATCGTGAAATTATTTTATCTCAAGACGAGTTTTTTAATTCTATACCAGAGGTTGTAAGAGCAATTGAGAGTTTTGATACTACTACTGTTCGGGCTAGTGTCGGAAATTATTTGGTAGCAAAGCATATTCGAAATCATAGTAATGATAAAGTTGTACTAAATGGAGATGGAAGTGATGAAGTGGCAGGTGGATATATTTATATGTTACAATCTCCTTCAGAACTTGACTTTGATAATGAAACAAGACGTTTGCTAGCAGATATCCACATGTTTGATGTACTTAGATCTGATCGATCAGTTTCTAGCAACGGACTTGAAGGTAGAACACCATTTTTAGACAAAGCATTTGTCACTACATATCTTCAAATCCCAGCATATATTAGAAATCCAAGATCTGATTATAATAAGAAATATTCCGGATGGGATGATATGGCAAATCAAACTCTTTCCGATACAAATGATCATGATGTATATAATACAATTTGTTCTAGACCAGAGAAACTTCTGCTTCGTTCTGCATTTCATTCTCTGATGCCAGATCTTCTTCCTCGATCTGTTTTGTGGAGAGGAAAAGAAGCATTTTCAGATGGAGTAAGTGGATCAGGTAAATCTTGGTATGAAATTATTAATAGTTCATTAAATGAATTAGCAATCCCATTTAAGAATACAGAAATTATGGATAAACATATGAATCCTGATACCAAAGAAAAGCTTTATTATCGTTCATTGTTTTGTAATAATTTTAAATTGTGTGACTATACGATTCCTTACTTCTGGATGCCAAAGTTTGTTGAAGCAACAGATTCTAGTGCAAGGACATTAAAGCACTATACTAGCAGGTAATTATTATCCCAATATATTGTAATATGTGGCTATTAGACAAATTACAATCTCACGGCGAGAAGCCTATTCATAAGCACGCGTTTGATATAATGATATATGCATCATATATTTTGTATGCAATTGCTTTTACAGGTATATTAACCCTTGATACATCTTACCTATCTACTCTTGAAATGGTAACGCAAATATATATCTCTCTGTTTTTGATACTGAGATTTAATCCATTTGTGAAAAAGTCAGGAATGACACAATTAGATAAAGACATGGCATATCGTGCGGGAGTATTTTTATTTTTATCTTCAGCAGCTGTTTCAATTGCAAAATCATTTATTCTGAAACTTGATTAGTTATATAGTGAATTACTTTTTTGATCTATTTTTAAGTGTACGACCTTTTTTAGTTTTTTTCTTTTTAAGAGTTTTATTTTTATTAGCAGGTTCTTTGAAAAAATCTTCAAGATGAAACATTATTTGTTTTGAGATGATTTGATCAACATCCTGCTCCATTTTTCTTTTTAAGGTAACTGTATATGAATATCTTTTCATATGAGCCACAACTAGCGCTTCAAACTTTTTCTTAGGCATATCAACATGTATATTTTCATAATATCTATTTGCCATTGATTCATAAGACATTGAATGTGTGTAGGGCTTAACATTAATATAATATACATTATTGTCCTCCATCATCGGATGGTGTTGATCATCTAAGAAACAAATCTGGGTATTTTGAGGTATACGAGTACATCTTATTAGATCATCAACGCTTTTATCGTGACTAGTTCTGCATAATTCAACCGATTTACCTCTTACTCTAAATGCTGCTATAATTTGATCAAAAACTTTTTTACCAATTCTGCTGTCAAAATATTCGGTTATCATTTGTGCCCATGATCTAGGACCTTGATTATTTGTGTAAATCATTATCTTGGAACACTCCTTTCGATCTCTTTTTTTAACAAGGTATTTTAGAATATCAACAATATTTGGTCTAGAAAACTCAGGAAATAATTTCATTAGATCATTAAAATCATCCTGAGTTGTGTATTCACTTCCAAGTATATTTTTTATTGAATCCCAAAACATACCTAATTCTACAAAAGAACCAAGAGTTTCATCTAGATCAAATACTACAATCTTATGTGGTAAGGTTTTATACATATAGAGTGGTGAGAATATATTTACTCCAGTTAAAATCATTACCATGATCCATAACACGATTATTGTTATGGTTATTGTTATACAAATATTTACCCATGATGATATTTTCCACCAAAAACTCACAATATTTATTATCCTATCTCCCACGTTATTCATATTATTATCCTAGCTATATATATCTATATATGTCTGCGCTAACAAAAAAAGACTACAAGGTTATATTAGATTATTATGGAGTTCAAAGTGATAAACTTAAAATGCAGGATCTTAGAAATACTGCTCTAGATATTCTTGCAAATAAACTTTGTCGATGCATTAAAAAAATTACTAATGATAAAACTGATAAAACCACTGCTGTTCCTATTTGCAAAGACAGCGTTTTTGGAAAAAAAGGTTTAGTAGTTTCTAGGTTTAAGTGCAAAGATAAAGCAAAATTAATTCCAAAAAACGGAAGAAAACATGCCGTCACTAAAAAAAGTAAAAGAAAAGGCGGAGGTATTGGTTCTAGTAAACCAACTGTTCCCCCAATTAAAGAGCCTGTAAATAAAACTCGTAAATCGATATCATTTTCTCCAAGTACTAAAGAGCCAATTAGTCCAAAACAAAATAAAAAAAAGAAAATGTTTATATCTAAAAGCAAACACAGACAGAAAGCTGTTACACTGTATGAAAATCGTCAAACTCAGCAGGATTTAAGGGACATGATATTAGGAAAAATACCATTAAAAGGAGGTAATAAAACTATAAAAATAAAATCTTCCAGTAAACGAAAAACACGTAAATCTAACCGTTAATATAATCTAGAGCAGAAAGTAGAACTAACTCTTGTTCATTTAACTTTTGGAAAATCAATGTCTCAGGCATATTAAATTGAAAAAAACGATTAAAATTATTTTTACATACCACAACAATTCCATTATCGCCTACTTTCATTTCACATACTATTCCTCCAGTAGTCAGTTTCAGTTTTTCTGGGTCTTTTATTGATATCCATCTGATATAACTACCATACCTCATGCCAGGTAATTCGTCAATATATCTATAATGCTTTAGTTTTTTTAAAAGATCATTGTATTGTGTTTTTGGTAGTTCTAACTTACTCAGAATATCGGCCTTATCTATATTTATCTTTTTCATATCAAGATCAAGTAATTCTGTATTATTATCATCTTCTAATGCAGATAGTAGTTTTTCTATATCTAGTTCACTCATTGCGTATGTATTATACTAATATATCTTAGAATTGTTTTAGTATAATATTTAACTTTTATGGTATATTTATGTATCTAATTCATGTCTTTTATCATATTCTGGTATAATTTGTTACAATCTACGCAGAGGTTTTAATTTCAACATCAACATCTTCTACTTTTGTTTGTGCTTCTTCAGCATTTAAGGCTGAATCTTCTGTAAGTTCTTCGACTCTATTTTCATGTGTATGGTCTTCATCAATTGTATTATATGTCTTGGGTCCAGATAAAAATGCACTGAACGCGCGTTCATCTTTTACTGCGATAGATGATACACTGTATGCTTGAGATAATTTCATAAAAATCAAAAGCACATAACTTAGTAGAGGAGTTAGTGTAGCTGCTCCTGCCCAATGACTTGAAATATCTGCTAATGACATGCCTATATTTACTAGTTGAACTGCACCACACACTTTGGTTGATGTAGCATAATTTTTATTGAGTCTTGCCATTTGCTGTTTAAACTCGGGATATTCTTCAATTTCGTCATCTAGGTTTTCGTTTGCTTTATCGGGATCAATATCTAAATATTTAATGCACCACTCTTCTCTGCTAATTTCACTATAATAAAACGCTAGAAATGTAAGGAAACTAAACGCATTGAAAGAAATTGCTACTCTGTGAAATAATTCATCGTCATAAATATTTTCTGTTACAGTGCAAACACTATCGTCACATACTCTTGGTACAAATGCCGTTAAGAAGGTGCCCATAAGCACCTTGTAAAACTCTAGGCCGAAAGCCATTGTCGCGTTAATCCGTTGTTTGTTATCTGCATCCATACGCATGATTATATATGATGCTAAGAATATAATTATTTTTTCTGTCTAAATGGCTTCCTGGCGAAGTAGTTTATCTACTCTTGTTCCAATAGGAATATTTTTTCTAGTTAACTTACCATTAAGTATTTGTAGCTGGACAGCTGGTCTGCTTTGTAATCCTAAAACCTCTGCCTTGTCTCCGCTAACATGCAAAATAGAGCCTTCTCTTAATCCCAAAACAAATGATGGTTTTCCATTTTTAAATGTTTATGCATCACGAGTGGTTTCATCAGACTCTGTGTTAGCATCACGCTGCTTATTCTTTCGGTTGTTACGACGCTTACCCGTTCCGGTTCCACGACGAACAAGCTCCCAAACAGTTCCGTCACCTTCCTCTTGATCAACCATCTTAACTAGAATACGCTCTCCGCCTCCTGAACGAGGACCGCCTCCTCGAAATGTTGAAGTATTCTCGCGAGTCTTGCTGGGAGTATCGCTTTGCTCCCGGCGATCTCTACGAGTCTCACACATGAGTTTTCCTCCATCTGGACCAGTAACACTAGTCGCAGTTGTCTTATCTCCAGTATCAGTAATTGAAAATGTTACATACTCCCCCTCAACTAGGTAACGGAACTGATCATTCTCAGTGTTCAAAGCTGAGTGATGAACAAAAATATCATCCTCGCTTCCAGAAGAGTTGGTCCATGTAATGAAACCATAGCCTGCTTTGTTGTTAAACCACTTAACGCGTCCTGTATTGATAGATGTCTCTGTCATTTTGTATACGTACCTATCATGCTCTCGCTTTAAGTCTATTTTATCAATTTACCCAGTCATAATCTTGATCAACTGTATAACCATGAAGCTTGTAAAGATTTACTAAAATATTCCTTAGATACTCGTAGTCAGGATCTTCATCAAACTCTAGTCTACGACAATAGTTCAAATACATTATAAGTTCATCTGGTGATCCTTCAAAACAATCCCACATTTTGCTATTTAGTTTGCGTTCTCCTATTAATCTGTATCTCTCTTCTTTATCACTTGACTTTATCGATTGCCATGGTAGTTTTCCATTCAACAGATACAGTAACATATACCCTACCGATTCTAAATCATCTCTTCTACTTGGCGTTATACCCTGATGCACATTTAAACTTGCATATCGAGCTGTTCCGGTTAATTTACGACCTGAATCTTGCTTGAAATGTTTATTTTGTTTGTCTACATATCTTCGTGCCAAACCAAAATCTATTAAATAAACTAGATTTGTTTTTGGGTCAATTAGAAAATTATCTGGTTTTATATCTCTGTGAATTATTCCAAGACTATGAATTGCCTCTAACCTTCTCAACATCTGTAAACCAATACCTATTACTGTTTTTAGAGAGAAACTACCATTACATTTTTGTCTAAGGCCTTCCAAAGAATCTCCAAGAAGATCAATTACCATATAATTAAATATGCCCTCTTGTCCAAAAGATCTCAACTTCGGAATGCCAATACATTCTTCTAATAACTTATATAACTTTGCTTCATTCTTAAGTAGTGAACTTTCTGAACTCTTTTCTATTTTAATAGCTATATGATCATTATTATTTGTATTGACACCTGAAAATATCTTTCCAAAAGATCCCTCTCCAATCTTTGATGTTATTCTATATTTACCTTCTACAATTAATGTCATTGATTGTTTATCTTCATGCGCCATCTTTATATAATGATACTCATCTCTATTTATCCGTCGTAACGCTTTATTGCTTTATTTATTAAATCACACTAAGTCTATCATATCCAACTATTACAAATTACAAATAACATATTAATGAAAAATTGATGTTTGTCATATCCTAAACTCTACCATCATATTAACTACAATGCCCATTATATGCGATAAACCGTATAATAGTACCGATTATAGCCACGAGTGGAATGAGATGACATCAGGCAAGTTTGATCTCAGTGATTTTCAGAAATGGGCAATCAAATATATGATGGAAGGACAACATGTTCTTATTACTGCACACACCGGATCAGGTAAAACTCTTCCCGCAGAGTTTATGATTAAAATGTTTACACAACTTCGAAAAGATAAAAAGAAAGTAATTTATGCTTCACCTATCAAAGCACTGTCTAATCAGAAACTTCATGATATGCGGATTAAATACCCTGATATCTCATTCGGTCTTCTAACTGGAGATGTTAAAGATAATCCGGATGCTGATGTATTGATTGTTACAACTGAGATTTTAAGAAATACCCTATTTAATAAGAGAATTGCTGAAGAAACTTCAACTGAAATGCCTCTGTCATTCAATATTGATTTAGATTCTGAGCTAGGTGGTGTTGTCTTTGACGAGGTACATTACATTAATGATCCTCACAGAGGTTCTGTTTGGGAACAAAGTATTCTTCTTCTCCCGCCACATGTACAACTATTGATGCTTTCTGCAACAATTGATAAACCGGAATCTTTTGCTTCCTGGATTCAAGGGGAAAAAGAAAAACAAGCTATTGAAATTGGCATTGAACCTAAAACTGTTGCATTGGCACCAACATATGAACGTGTTGTTCCGCTTACTCATTATATGTGGCTTTCTACCCATCCTAGTATGGCAAAAGCGGTGAAAAAAACAGAGATCGAGCCACTTATGAAATTGTGCAATAAACCACTTGTTATTAAAACTGCATCTGGAGAATATAATAACTCAAATTATGGTGATATTTCCAACATAAAATCATTTATGTGGAAGAATCGTATTAGGGTAAAGCGTCCCTATCTTTTGAATAGTATGGTCCGATATCTCAAAGCTAATGACATGCTTCCTGCAATCTGCTTCGTCTTTTCAAGAAAACATGTTGAACTTGCTGCAAAAGAAATCGAGGTTTGTTTGTATGAAGATGGCGATATTAAATCATCTACCGTTGAGAAGGAATGCAGAAAGATTCTTATGGATAAGCTTCCAAATTATAGAGAGTATCTTGATCTTAAAGAGTACACAGAGATGATCGCTTTACTTGAGAAAGGTGTAGCTATTCATCATGCGGGTATTATGCCGGTTCTTAGAGAAATGATTGAATTGCTATTTGATCGCGGATATATTAAACTACTCTTTGCAACTGAGACATTTGCTGTTGGTATTAATATGCCTACTAAAACTGTCATATTCTCAAGTGCCGATAAATGGGATGGAAATGGAAGAAGGATTCTTTATCCTCATGAATATACTCAGATGGCAGGAAGAGCTGGTAGGAGAGGATTAGACGATATTGGTCACGTGATCCACTGCTGTAATTTGTTTGATATGCCAACCTCAGTAGACTATAAAAATATGCTATGTGGTCCCCCACAAAAACTTACATCAAAGTTTAAAATATCATATGGACTCATTCTTAGTGTAGTTAGCTCTGGAAACCCTAGCCTTGATAAAATAGAAAGTTTCGTTTCTCAAAGCATGATTTCCAAGGATATTGCCAAGGAAGTAGATTATCATAGCAGGACTATCGAACAACTTGACTCAAAGCTAGAATTATTGCGATCTAATCTAAAACATCTTACCACCCCACAAGTAGATCTTGAAAAATATATTGAACTCAAAGAAACAATTAACAATATGAGTCAAAAACAGAAAAAGAAAGCGAGTCGAGAAATGATAAATATTGAACAGACACACAAATCACTTTCAAGAGATGTAGATGTAATCACTCGACTATCAGAAACAGAAAAAGAAATTGAATCACAACAATCATATCAACAAAACGCTGCACGGTACTTGTCAGATGAAGTAAAGCGTGTTTGTTCAATTCTTCTGGATAATAATTTCATTGTGGAATCAGATAATGGGTATAGTGTCACAGAATTGGGTTCTATAGCTAGTCAATTACAAGAAATGCATTCACTTGCATTTGCACGAGTTGTAAAAGAAACTGATTACTTTAAAGACTTCACTCCCTCTGATATTGCTGGATTATTGTCAGTATTTACTAATATTAGGATCCCAGAAGAAACCATGATTCATTTCCCTGATACTGATAAAGAACATGTTAACGCTGCATGTACAAATGTAAAGAAGTACATAGAGGAATCACAGCAAACAGAGGTGACAGCTAGAATAAATACAGGTGAAAATGATGATGTACACTACAATTTGGTATCGTCTGTAATGGAATGGTGTTACGCTGACGATGAACTGAGTTGTCGGCACATAATTAATAATCTAGTAACAGAAGATAGTCAACTATTCCTTGGTGATTTTGTAAAAGCTGTTCTTAAGATTAATAATTGTGCAACAGAACTGGAAAAAATTGCTGAAATGACAAATAATATCCCTTTGCTTGAAAAACTATCACAACTTCAAAGTATGACTCTAAAGTATGTAGCGAATAATCAATCACTTTATATTTAAAAATCACTAAAAAATTGAATTAAATAGAAATCATTTTTATTATTTCAACTATCAAAGAACATATGTTATCAAAAATGGCACAATATGAAACCTTCAGAATTAAATTAACGCCTAAGCTTGCGTCTGAGTGGGGCGAAGTAACAACTGAATGGAAAAGAAGACTATCAACCGGCAAAGAAGCAATTATTCGCGTAACAAATATTATATCATGTGGTCATGCATATGTTGATATTGATGAAGAACAATATCAAGAATTACTTTTAAAATCTGATCAAGACGTTATATTGACTCATTATGAAGGCGGATTTGAAAATTACGGTTATGGTATAGGTAAAGTCGCAGTTACATGCTGTAATGAATATGTTTTGAATGAACAAGAGAAAAATGAGGTATATCGAAGTATATACAAATGGGACCTAGTTTATAGAGAGAAGTCCAGCGATTCTGAATCTGATTCAGGATCTGAAATGGATCAGGCAAAATTGAAAAGACACACATGGATTTGCACAGTGGAATATCATAAATTGCTTGGAGGATTTACAATAAAAAAATAATTGCACAATATTTAATTAATTATTTTCTTCTATCGTAGCTATTCTCACTTTTTTTCTTAAATTATGTTCATCTATGAATGAGTGAAATGTAAATAATCGTTTTTCATATGTCATTGCATTAGCTTCTGTCTTACATGTACATACTTTTCTAACCACTGGAAAGTATACAGACCAACTGTTTTCGTCTACATCAATTATATATCCCTCTTGAGGTCCTGACAATTTTCCTGATTCGACGTCTACCAATATTTCTACATCTGATTGAACCCGCCTAATTGATTTCATATCTTTATTTACCCAATCAAGAGAATCTTTTATCAATTTAATTCTAGTGCTGTCTATTTCATAACCACATATGTCCAAAATACCACACATATTGTATACGTCTATTAAACGTCTTATTGGACTTGTAATATGTGCATATAACTTGGAACCAATTAAATCATGAACTTTTGTCTCAGTTGTATAACACCCTCCAGATGACCCCCATGCCCTAGCGATTGTAGTAATATCTTTTGGTAAGTTGCTTGGTATTTCATTTGAAGACTTTACTTGCAAAGATCTGAATATACCATCATTTGTTTTAGAGAGCTTTGTTGCAGCTTCGATGTTCATAAGAAGCATCATATATTGTACTAATTCATGACTATCTGCTATTGTCTCTAGAAGACGATTTTTATTATTCAAATCAATTATTGTATCCATTGCTAATTTATATCCAGGTGCATCACTTAGCTCTTTTTCTTCATATGCAAAGTTACTTGATAAGTTAACAAGTGCCACATTGAAGGTTGTATTTATAATTTGATCTGACTCTATTACTACATCCATACAAAGGGCTATTTTATCGGTACCTGACTTAAGACTACACAATCCCGATGATAATGCAGCAGGAAGCATTGGTCTTTGTCTATCAGGAAGATATATTGTTGAAACACGAGCACCAATGTGATGCCATAGATCTAGATAGTCAATCCATACGGGTACGTTAGCTATATAGACAGATAGTGTAATAGAACCATTGGCATTTTTTTTACAACTAAATGCGTCATCTATATCCTCGCAACCGTCTGGATCAATTGACATAACATATTCTTTTCTTCTATCAATGTAAGGTTTATCTCCTAAAACATTTTTTAACTCAACACCTTTCTTGGTAATAGATTTGAATGTGTCTTTTGTAAACTTCTGGATTGGTTGACTAATATCCTTGCATCTAAGCATATATTCGCAATAAGCATCAATATCGGATACATAACCAATTGTCTCAACGAGTTGACCCTCGGGATGTTTTGCTTCCCAATTGAGAAACTTAAATGATACAAATCTGTTCAATTTCCTCTTGCTAAATGAGGTATTTTTATCTTCAAATGGTACTAGGAATATAGGTAATGATTTGTCGTTTGGAATACATTTATAGAATAGCTTGTTTTTCTTTCTACCAAATGTACTGCCATTTAATACTAATACACCTGGTATAGATTTTGACCGATATGGTGAACATCTCTGTATAAATCTACCGAAACATATATCTCCGGTGATAATTTTTTCACCTACAGGGTCTATTGTTGGTGCATCCCCATCACCATCCCATATATAGTTTGAATATCCTCTATCATTTGCTTTGAACTCCATTGTTTATTGAATATAAATAATGGAGATGATTTTAATCAATTTTCCTTTTTAACAGTATTTTCAGATTCTATATCTGATTGAGTTGATCCACTAATATCTTCAACATGAACCTGTGCAAATTGTCTTTTAACATTTTGTGTTTGCAAGAACCGCATACATAGCTTTGGTAGAATAGCAACATTGTTCATATAGGTTCTATATCTGAAGTTAGCAGTTGTTGTTTTCTCTCCATAAGAGAGTGAATACCACCAGAATGCAGGAATATAAATCATCTGTCCTTTTGAAACCTTAACTTCTAGACATTTAATTTTATCAAAGTCTGGTTTATACTGCTGTTGAACATTCCAAGGGTTGACTGGAGATCTAAACTCAAAGTTTTCATAATCACTGTTAGAGTATAAATATTTACCACTTTTTGGAGGTGCCAGTTTAATAGAGATATCACCTTCGGTTACCATAATATAATTACGATAATCAACTGTATATCTAAATGGGGTTTTTGTATTATTAGATGCAGTTGTAAAGTCATACATACAATTACTTACCATATATGGTCGTATAAACGAATCATTATATCTGAATAATTTTATCATACCGGTTTCATCTAAAAAGTCATCATTATTTTCGACCAAGTATTTAGATTTTTTATCTTCATTAACAGCTGATAATGCGGAAGCATATGATAATGGTATATATAGCTCTTCGTCATCTGTTAAATCACTGGTTACATCACGTATCTTTACCTCAAAAGCACCGTATGTATCTCTTATATTTTCACGTGTACATGATTCTAATAGTCTATCATTTGGATAGTCAAATATAACTGGTTGTCGAAGATCGCAGACTTCTTCTAATTTATCTTTTGATGGTTGTTCTATTTCATATACCTCCAAATCTTCACTTGTCTTAAGATGAAAGTGTACATGTAAGTATATGAACAAAACTAAACAAAAAATTAGTAAGGTAAGTATAATCTTCATCTAATTACCAATGATTTTTTCTTTCTAAATCCTGAACGCTCATCTAATCTATTTTTGGAGCAAGTACAAGTTTTAAGTAACTATCTTCTTCAATATCATATATCATAAACAACGGTTTATTGCTGCTTAATTCAAGCTTAACTTCATGAGCCAACTTGTTAAATGCCGTCATAAGCTTAATATATCGTAGTGAAAACGATGCAGTAAGGTTTAACCCTTCTACAATTCCATAGTCAATGAGCTGAGAATCTTCTAGACTCAACTTTGCTGTCATACTTCCATCATCTCCTGATGCACTCATTAACACTTGATCTTCTGACATATCGAATGACAAGACCTGATCAAATATTTCAAATTGCGATACAAGATCGGTTAATTTTCTAGATGTGATAATTATATCAATATCTGAATCATCTGAGGGAATATCCATAAGATCACTGCCTCCGTCAAATGTTGGAAGTTCAAAATATTTATCACATGTTTTTTCTCCTCCCTTAAAATCCATCTGCAATTTGCAGCCATCTCCATTAATATTTATCTCAATATTTTGATCTGGTTTATATGTTGATAATACTTTTTGAAATATACGTGAAGGGACACATACCATTTCTTGGTCTTCTGCATCACGTTTGTAAGATGTAAACCATTTATCTGTTAAAATCGCATCAAATAAACAAACATGGCTGCTGTCCATCCCTTGCATATGAAGACCGTTTTCATTAATATAAATATTAATTATATCAGTAAGCCCGGATAGGTTTCCGAACAATACGTCAAACTTAGCTGCTTTTTTAGAATCTTCGATAATAAGCCTCATGGTTGGTTGTCTTGGTTGATATATGTGTGTAATGTTAACTATATATCAATTTTTTTAATTTATTCATACCCTGAAACTACTTCACTCTTTACACTCTCACTAGAAGTAACATTCTCGTCATTATTATCTAGATTTGAGTCGTGATTCTTATTTTCTTCACCGTAACCAAGTGTAGCTGTTTCCAAATCAGCAGTTATATCTTGAATCTCTTGTGATACCGCTTGCGATACCTCTTGTGATGCCTCCTGTGATACCTCTTGTGATACCGTACTATTCACTCTGAAAGACTCTACTTTTTGACTATTACTTAAAACACTTGATTGGATTGTGAAAACAATATCCTTTAGTTTTTTAAGATCTATAATATCTTCATTCATTTCAATTATTTTATTTTTCATAATCTCAATTTTTTTATGTAACTCTATGTTTTCTCTTTCCAATATAGCAACCTTACTATCTTTTTCTTCTTGAATATCTTCATTTTGCACATGATTATTGGCTGTGGATGATGATCCCGAACCACCTTCAATTACTCTCAAACGTTTCTCATGGTCCTCTAAAATCTGCATAGGGTTAACTCTATTACGCTGCACTGCCTGTTGTTGCTGTTGCGGCCTTGGCTGTTGCTGTTGCTGAGGCCTTCCTCTATTAGAAGATTGGGGAGGCACGGATGATTGTGCTCCTCTACGTCTTTTTGCTGCCGAAATTGATGCTGCACTACTCATTATATACAATAGTTTGGTAGGTAATTTCTAAATACTTTACGCGCGCATTTTCATTTCAACTTTAATATGATGTTTATAATTATCTACGTTGATATCATCTATTTTATACTCATTTATATTATCGTGCTTTGTGGTAACATTTATTTTAGGGAATGGATATGGTGTTTGCTTAATCTGTTCAGATAATGCTTCATAGTGATCATCGTAAATATGACAATTTCCTAAATAGTAAATAAACTCGTGTGCTTCTAGGTCACAATGCTTAGCAATAATGTGCGTAAGAAAAGAGTAGGATGCAATATTAAATGGTACACCCAGGCCAACATCACCACTTCTTTGATACAAACTACATGAAAGCTTATTCCCAATGACATTAAATTGACACATAACATGGCATGGAGGCAATGCCATTTCATCTAATTGACACGGATTCCATGCAGACATAATTATACGTCTTGATGACCGAGTCTCTTCATTTTTCAATTGATCAATAATATATTGCAATTGATCTACACCTTTTCCACTATAATCATCTTCACAATTGGTATATTTTGCATTAAAATGTCTCCACTGGTGTCCATAAACAGGTCCAAGATCATCAACTGCATTTTCAGTAAGACCTCTTGAATCTAAGAACTCTCTTGATGCATTTGCATTCCATATCTTGACATTAACGTCTTTTAGTTTGCGATTATCAGTATCGCCGTTCATAAACCACAGTAACTCCTTAAGACATGTTTTCCATGCAACCTTTTTTGTAGTTAGTAATGGTAGTGAACCATTTTCTAGAGAGAAATGCATAGCAGAACCAAATACGGCTTTCACTCCGCCGTTTCTAGAAGTAATCTCTTCACCGTGATCTAGAATATCTTTAATAAGTGTAATATATTGATTCTCATCGTGACGCTCGCCATGTTCGTCGATTTTCAAACTATCAAGAGCCCGCTTTAGCATTATAAAGGATATGTAACGATCATTTTAATTTCTTTTTATAACACATATGGAAAAAGCCACAGACGTTGTAAAGTCGATTCCAAATGATGCATCTGGATTCATGAAAACTGTTTTTGACTTTGATGAGGATAGTAAAGCAGAAATGTTCAACTTATTGCAATATATGGTTCTTGCAGTAATCCCATGTGTTATCATCCTTAAGGCAGTACGGATTTTAGTGCCTGAGGAAGATGAAAGTAAAGGTAGCATTGAAATTGGAGCCGAAATTATTGCCCAGATTGCTTTTATGGCAATGGCAATGTATTTTTCTAACAAAGCCATTAGATATCTACCTACTTATAGTGGAACTAATTATATGGGTGGCACTGATTTAACCGGTTTTATGCTACCATTTATGGTATTACTTCTTACTATGCAGACAAAAGTAGGAGCTAAAGTAAATATTTTATTTGATCGTGTTATGGATTTATGGCATGGTAGATCTGAAGACGCAGTTTATGTAAAAGATGCAAAAAATAATGTCAGGGTATCTCAGCCTCTTGCAGGAAGTCATTCGCCAAGTCAGGCTGATACTTTAGACACTATGCAACTTCTACCAAGTAATCCTGGCGCAACAATGCAGATTCCCAACATTCAGCCACAACAGAGTCCTGAGTTCAACAATATGTATCAAAATCAGGTAACTCAAATGCCAGGTGCTGCGACTCCAGGAGGAATGGAATCATTTGGCAACCCCGAGCCAATGGCTGCAAACGGAGTTCTTGGTGGTGGAGGATTTAGTAGTTGGTAATTAAACATTATTTAGTCCTTGTACAAGTGGATTATTTGCATTATCTGGTAATTTATTATCATTACCAGATATTATCTCATTAATACTAGATTCTCTATGATCAGAATGTAATTCTGGTTCTTCGTTCCATGTAATTCTTAGACCTTTTGGAAAGAAACACCATTTACTCAATGTATATAACCATATACACAACGCGATTACAAATATGAGTGTTGCACAAGCAGCCCATCCAATTAGCCAATCATAAAGTGGTTCTGACTCCATATAATCATCGCATTTATCAATACTATCAATGGTTAATGCGTATAGCGGAATCATAAATATTCCCAATATTTCGCCAACTAACATGCGGATTTTATGGTGTTGAAATCTGTTAAGGAAGAAGATAAATACGATATATACCCATAAGAGATCTAATCCACTAATAATAGCGATTTGTTTTTGACATTTACTATCTCGATCATGATTATAGATTGTCATAATGTATGCAATACATGTAGTTATTGTTATTGAACCAAAGAATATTGCAGCTGCGTACCATAGTCTTTTCCACATTCCGGCATGAGTTTCACGAGCATTTAAAAGGGGCACATCAATGCTTTGATGAAACATTATTGCTTATATATAATGCAAATTGTCACACAATATATAACTATCAATTTTTGACATTATCATCAATTAATGTATTTTTCGCAATTGTTTTGATTATTCTATTTTCATTTGTATCATCTTGTACATCACTCATTAATGATTGTACAAGTTGAATGTATTCTTCTCGTCCTGTATCAGTATCTTTCCAATTTGGATTTGACTTTTCCCAATCTGTTATAGCTGATCTGTGTTTTTGTGCCAGATCGCCAATTGCGGTTTTTACTCGTTCTTTGCTACTATCTTTTTCCCATTCATTATTTTCCTTGATATACAAGGTTTCTCTTTTTACATCAGTGCAATGAATTGGTCGTTTATATGTTTCTAGTTGATTCAGTCCGTTTATAAAAACGCTGCTTATTCCGTCCATAAGACCATTATCTCTGATATAATTAATATCAGATAGTTGTATTTTCAATGATTCAAGAAAATCTGACATATTAATTGCATCTTTGCACTGTTCATTTAAAAAGACATTTATATTGAATCGATTATTATTATTATTTCCCAATCGAGGGATCATATCATTAATAATTTTTGTTTGATCTCTTAACTGTTCTGCTTGAGTTTTCATATGAGACATCATTTCTTTAACAAGAACCTTCATATCATCCGGAGCTGTTTTTGTTTTGCTAACAATATTATTTTCAAATATGTCTTCTTTTTCTAAACATTTTTTTTGATGTCGCCAAAGGCCAGATCTCGATTTATAACTCTTTGAGCACATACTACATCTATGTAGGTTTTCAACAGACTTACTATGTGGCCCATGTAGATACATATTTTCTTGTTGCTGATTTGTTGCTGATGTTGCCGATTCGTGTTTACGTGTGGACAAATGTTGCTCCCACAAAAACTTTTTGCTACACTTATAGTCACATATCTTGCAGTAATATTTTGACTGCATATTTTTGCATGTTTTTTGTTGCTGAATATGCATTACTATAGCAACAGATAAATATGCATTTAAGTTTTTTCAACAAAAGTTATCGTCTCAATTGTTTTTATATTTTTTGAGTTTTAGAGCATTTACCTAGCAAACACGTTTTTTTTATTTTTTATAGACCCATTCTTGTTTAGTATTTCTATTTTGGACATGTCCAATTTAAGATTTCCCAGTCTAGGATTATAACTAAAAAAAATGTGTTTATTTAGACAACCCTACATAACTATTATAACCTAGGATATTAACTATTTACATAGAACAAGGTAAAATGATGTCAAGTGTCAATGTCTACGCTATGTAATCGTAGCTCTTAAAAATATGAAATTACTTTATCAAGTTATACTTCTTTATAAATACAAAAATGCTTTGCTGCTTTAATTCAAGAGACAACTATACTCCGCATATAATGCAGATTCCAGAGAGAAAAGTCCTATTACTAGGTTCATCTATGATTGGTAAAAGTACGTTTGCTTATAATTTATTCTATAATAGAAAAAGACGCGGTGTGCCAAGATGTACAATAGGAGTAGATGTCGTTTCGATAGACCTACATGGTGAAGGAGGAAAACTTAGAGCAGTTATGTGGGATTGCGCAGGTAACCCTAATTATAGTGGCTTGGGAAAAGATTATTGGATAGATGCAACGCATGCAATTATATTTGGATCTAAGAATAATACAAATCATAAGTGGTATTATAACGCTCTATCCAAAGATATTAAGATTATAGAATTACTTGATTATGACCAAGATATAGAGGATTTTAAAGAGAGAAAAGATTGGTTATATGAACAAATATATGATTAACCTTACATTACAATTATTTTCAAAAAGAATATTTGTAATGAGCTGTGCGCTGTGGGATTTGAACCCACGAATGCGAACATATCACGGCCTTAACGTGACCCCTTAGACCACTCGGGCAAACGCACGTCATTATCACTCTAATATGTACCCTTGGTACCAATATAATTTATTATTACCTCTTTAAGTATATTATTCACTTTTCCCATTAATAAAAAACCCACCCTATTTTTATTTTTATTTTTGTTTTTGTTTAATCATCTCGGGATAATCTATATGTTATATCTGCAAATGCCCAAAGTACAATGCATGCTATAATAATTGTCTCTGCTAATACTGTCATCTTCTTGTTATGTTAACTAAAATTGTAATTGTTTGATAGATTTATATTTACAAGAAATCTATTGTTCAATTTTTTTTACACTTTTTTATTTTACTGGATTTTTAATGGTAGTATCTATTTTAACATTTGTGGGATCTAACTTACATCAAAATATACAGTTTTATTCACACCATTTACATTTTTATATAGGATGAATTGTTTAATAGATTGCATATTATATTTCACTCTTAGATGTTAGAAGACGACATTAAACTCGCATTTCTTAAAAAATTGATTTAAAGCCATTACACTAGATACATGTAGAAACAATGACTACAATCGCAGATAACACGAGCAACAACAGCAGCACTAATAACTCCGTCGTCGAGGAAGTCGACCAATTGGAGCTTCAATGGAAGAATATGGAACTATCTCTATCTACATTTAAGACGCAAGTAACCGCTTTGCAACAGCAACTTCGCTCACTAGAGAAGGCAACGCGTCGCCAAGTGAAGCAGCTTAAAAAGGAGGCGTCTAAGAGTAAGAATAGAGGTAACCGAGCACCATCTGGATTCGCAAAGCCTTCCAAGATCTCCAATGAGCTATGTTCATTTATGGGAAAGGAGGATGGCGCAGAGGTAGCCCGCACGGAGGTTACTAAGTTTGTCATCTCTTATATCAAGGAAAACTCATTGGCTGAGTCAAAGGACATTAAGCCCGATGAGAAATTGAAGGTACTTCTTGGAATTAGCGACGAGGATAAGGTAACCTACTTTAATATTCAGAAGTTCATGAATAAGCACTTCACTAAGTCTAAGAAGAAGATTGCTGAGGCTGCCGAGGCATCAGCTTAAACAAACATACAATTAATAAAATAAAATAAAAAATATAGCAAATACATTTTTTATTTCAACCGTTATTATTAAATAAATACTTATGTTATAATGCCAAGAATTGGATGTATGTATGCAGGATCAAGTGGCTCTAGCCATGGATGTAATAAAAACAGCCCTGGAAATGGCAATGGTAAGTGGCAGGGTCTTCCTGGATTAACCAATATGCGAAGTAGTTTAGTGATACCCACTAAAAAACGCGCAAATGGTAACAAGAGAGATTATGTTTTCTGTGTCAATCAGCTTGCAGGAGGTGTAGGAAGACGTTCGGGCCAGTTTGTCTCAGGAGCAGACGGCGTTAAGGATTGTACTCCAACAGACGATATTGCATATTTTATAAATATTTTAAATGTATATGCTGCTTCTAAAGGACTCTTATTTGGTCTAAAGGGAGTAACAGAGACAATTCGTCAAGATATTGAAAGTGTGACCGGAACATTCGTGGACCCCGAGGAGTTTCTTCACTCTGAGATAGACAAAAAACTACAGAAGGAGGTAAGGGAAGCTATTCGCATAATAAACGCTCTGGAAATAAATATTGGTGTTTTGAGCAGCGCAGATAAACAATTACATGTAGCGACGATGCTCACTGTATTGCATAAAGAGGAACTAGAATTAGCTGATTTTGGAGTATCTGTATTAGGAGGCAAAGCTACAGCCTATGGAACACGTTATACTGAACGAATACCAATTCTTGCTGTATTTGCAGGAGGTTATTCGGATAACTGCTCCAATGTTCCCAAAGTGTTCCGCACCGACCCATACGGAGATACACCGGAGTCGGGAACCGGAGCAATTAACGACTCCCAATATGCCGAGATGCGCATCCTGGAGAATGTTGTGGGGGGGGCG
>Ga0206682_10000304_pt1 | contig 53455 bp, 54 predicted proteins | sample M240m12015metaG_FD_155444 | JGI IMG/M metagenome (GOLD analysis project Ga0206682, IMG submission 155444) | Ammonia-oxidizing marine archaeal communities from Monterey Bay, California, United States - M2 40m 12015 | ecosystem: Environmental > Aquatic > Marine > Intertidal zone | place: USA... | reverse complement strand
TGGCAAAGATTCTGTCGCAGGATTGGCGTGTTCGATTGTTTATGGTTCTACCGTTCATTTAGAAACGAAGCGATTTTCAAGAAAGGAGTGGTTTTTTAGGTCAATGAATTGTTCAAAAGGACAGTACAACGAAATGATGTCTTTCTGTCAATCTGCAAAAGGCAACGGGTTCAATCATCTCGGTTACTTTTTGTATTGGAGTCCAATAAGCCCATCTCCAATGACATACACCTATCTGGGACTTGCACCCAGATATTTCTGCAGTGAAGTCGTCATAGCGGCTCTCAAAGCGGGCGCTATATTAGACTCGTCGGTCAGTACCAGCATGCATCCCAACGAATTGTACAAATTGGTCAAAGAAAATAGTATGGCAAATTGTGCACGTAGTATGAACTCTGTAAAGCTAAGTTTTGTATAAAAAATTACATTTCTTTTATTTTTTATTTTACAATGTATTCACCTCGCCACTTTGGATGTGTATTGTTTTTAAGAATTGTGCGCACTGACGTAGCACTCTTATATCCCATCTCCTTGGCTGCAGCTGTAAGCGATCGGTATTCTTTTTGGGCATCTTTCTTGCCAATTTCCCAAATAATGCAAGGACGGTTGTGTGATCTTTCAATATTTTCTTGAGGTGTCAGGAATTGCAAATTATTGGCACAGTGATTGGTTGGGTTAAAATCAATGTGGTCCACCTCCAGTTTATAATCTCCCTTAGCAAATGTCCAAACTATGCCTGTCTTAGCTTTCTGTTCGGCAATGTACTCATTCATTTGCTCTCTGTGGAAAACCAAGGCCACAATACGATAAAAGTAAAGATGCTTCTTCATATTAGTAATCTGAGGACGATTCTTCCCTTGGTAATTGGTAATCTTTGCGTTTTGAGTGGATTTCGTCACAGTTTTGAATCTTGCCAGGTTGCTGACGTAGTATTCTTTTGTTTCAGACATCGGTAATTCCAAAGTGTCATGATCGGTTTCCGTGACGGGTTTCCAAATTTCACCTTCAAGATCGGGCAAGTCGTACCAGGAGAATTGCGCCAAACAATTCTGACCGTTGTAATTGATCTTGACCAAACTATTCATTGTTGTATCTTTGCGTTTAATAGAATCTGCAATGGCATCTGATCTAAGCTTGTAATCGTCCATAACTTCTTTGCGATGGTCATAATTTTTGACGATTGGTTTGCCTTCGGAATCGTGAAGGGGCTTGCCTTTGGAAACAAAAACGGTCATGGTGCAGGGGGCTGAACGGCTCATGGCATTCTTGGCTATTTGTGCTTCGGAAGGTCTTGTTTTTGCTTTGTGTTCTGCTTTTGTCATAATCATACCGTTTGAGACATCATTGTTTGATGGGTTTCCGTCAATATGGTCTACTGGAAAGGCACTACCAAAACCTCGGAGGGGCATACCAGCAGTGGCGAGCTTTGCCGCTGGTGTTAACTGACCCCACGCCAAACAGGCAAATTTCAAGGCTTGTGTAGTCATTGTATCACCATTATCATCTGTAATTGAAACTTTCAACCGACCTTTGTGGTTATCTTTAGCTGTTGGAGTCGTATACCCTTTAAAACTTGCACGCATCCGAATAAACAGGCAGGTTAAACTGGCAAAGGCTCGATCGAAACCATGTCCAACTCGTTTGTAGAGAACGCCACCTTTTTTGATTGCATTGGCTTCTTTTGGATCGTCACATACTTCTGGATGGCAAAGGTCACAACCCTGGCAAAGTCCACTACACGATGCTGCAGTGAATAATAAAAAAACCAAATCTACAATATCCGTGACGGTCCGTGACGAAGTTCTCTGACGTTTCCTGACACTCGCCCCCGAATCCTGTAACGGTCTTTTACACATTTCATTGGTTATAATTATATACAAAATATAATAATTTCTAAAATATGTGAAGAAAATATAGGTTTTTTTATGTTTATTGTGCAGAGCTCAGACAAAAATTCTAAACTTTTTTTCCGATTTTGATTCTGGCAAAAACCTATATTTGTAACGAAAATACTGGAAAAAACACCGGAATATTCCGGTGTTTTTTCTAAAATATGTGAAGAAAATATAGGTTTTTCATGTTTTAGATTTAGCTGTAAATAGTTTGTCAAAAATTCTAAACTTTATTTGATGATTTTGATTCTGGCAAAAACCTATATTTGTAACGAAAATATAGGTTTTTGCTGATTTTAGATTTTGACATTTTTACTTAGTAGTTTAATGTTTTTAAGATTTTTGTGCACTGACTTTGCACTCGTGTTCGGCATGTGTTTTGGCTAAAGCCATGACTCCAAAAATTGCGGCTCCTACACCGACTATGAAAAAAAGCCACTTATCGACAGATAATTTTGAATTATTATCGTAGACAATAATACCGTTAATTATTGTACACATGCACCACACGGATTGGTAGATTAATATACAATAATAAGCGTTGAATTTTTTCAATCCCACATTCAACCACTGAATATGAACAATTACAGAGGTTAAACACAAACAAATGGCGCACACCAAGCAATCAGGTCGCACAACCAGCCTATTTTTTTCTATATATTCTGTAACCGCGAAAGCGATGTATTTGCCAAAAACGGGCAGCTGTGCACCCAAACCACCTGCGATGAGTGGGTGACCTGCTTGTTGCGCCCATTTTGGCAAACTTTTGCAGCGATCCAAAACAACAGAGATAGAAATAAACACTACCCAATTGAATACTATAAACACGCTCGAATTTACCCGTCCCAATAATTCTGGAGGTGTCTTTTCTGAGGTTTCTCCGTTGACAGAACTAACTAATGCTATCGTACAACCTAAAAAAATAAAGATAATCGGTATCATTTCGCTTTTTGTTGGTGATTCAAAGAGTACAATTCTTGTGACAAATAAATTAATTACGATAGATAACGTAGCAAATATTCCCACGACCGAAGTCGGCAGAAAAGCCAGTGCTACAAAATCGAGGATTGACGCACTTGCACTAAGGATTATGGCAATTAAAAACAATGGTCGTAAGCAGACTGTTGAAGTCAGTGGTATTTTCCTCTTTTGTTTGCAGTGGCGCGGGTCTTTGAAATTGGTTTGACTTTGAGCTATTTTTTGAAAATTCATACTCAAACTACTTGAAACCTGCGCAAGAACCAACAAACAGAACCCGGCAATAGCCGTAATAATCATTTGTTGAGTAAATTGTGGACTTAAATATAAAATGTTTTAGTATAAAGAAAAAATATGTGGATTTTGTAGTTATTTTTTGGTGGCCGGCTGGGCGCCGCCAATTTTATCCGAGGACCAAGGCCCAGCTAATTTTTTTTGGTGAAACACTGCGACTTAGTATAGTTTACGAATTTTCATAAAATTGTTCATATCATCACATGTAATGGTTTCACGTTTGGCAATACCAGCAATAAACGCTGCCCCACTAAAAATGGTAGTCATTTCTTGTTCTGTAGCTTCTTGTAAGGCCTCTACTGCATCAGCGTTGAAACGTAAAGAACCTACTGAATGTTTTTTTGCTTCTTGTTTAACAATACGTTTGAATGTAATTTTTGGAAACATTGGCGTAGTTTTTTTTTGAAGTAATTTTACTTCCTTTTCGTTCCGATGTAGTTTGCGATTTTTTTTAACCATTTTTTTTTGGGGTGTATTTATGGATGTTGACATTTTGATTTGTTGTATATCACAATTATTGGAAATTTCCAATAATTGTGATACGTTTTTTGGATTTTATATTTTGCTTGAAGGTGATGATTGGCGGAGGTACAAGGCCCGAAAAATCCCATATCTTTTAGGAATATTCTGTTTTTTTGTCTATATACGATTATGTTTCAGCATTGATCAAATGAACGTAATCACCGGGTCAATTTCAGCAAAAGATGTGGAAATATCATTTAATCGGAATGATATTACATTGAAATCAAATGGAAAAATTAGTATGGTCATTCGTGATATTTATTTTGCCGCTTTTGAAAGAGTTTCGCCGAAATTGAAAACGTGTGAACTCGTATTGGTTAACAGTGATAATCGGCCAGTGATTATAACAATTTTACAGAAGCTCCTGCCGCAGATTACGGCACTTTTGCAGTGCCCGATAATTAATATTGGACAAGATCCTGAGAACTGGTCTCGACTTAGCTCTGTTGCTCGCAAAAACGACTGGCAAAAAAAAGATTGGCTGCATGTTTTTTCCGACGACGAAGAAGAATCTTCGTCGGAAGAATGGCTTCCAGGTAATGAAAGTAGCGAAGACGAGGACGAATTTCTAATGGATAATGAATCTGATAGTGAATAATGTATTCCGAGTAGAACCATAATGTATAAAAATCATTTATTCTCCATTCTCCATTCTTACACGCGCTATGGTGTCATTTATTTTTTTCTTTTTGTCATCATTGTTTGCAGTTTTTGTTTTTTCTTCTTCAATTTGACGCAACATTTGTTTCTCAAATTCATTCTTGCCATTTTCTGCGTCTCTCACAGCTTGTGTTTCTTTTTGAATTTCATTTTTCATTGTTTGCAGTTTTTGTTTCATTTTATTTAATTCTTGCTCTGCTATATTTAATAATCGTTCTGCATTTGCTTTATCAACTGTAAGTTGACTGATTTTTTGAGTGTTGGGGTTTGAAGGTTTATTATATAAAATTTCCTGTTCTTCTTTAATATCATCATCAATGCTGTTTACTTCTATTGTTAAATCGTCTTTTATAATTTCTTCCTTGTTTTTAATTTTTGTTTCAAGTTTTTTAAAATTTTCTATCATTTGTTGTAGTTTTGTGAGATCTTTGGTTTCGAATGTTGCAGCGACTAAGTTAAGTGATTGCCTTTCAAAATTTTCGGTGTTTAAAATCGAGTTATTATTCGACGAGTTATTATTCGATATTATTTTTGTAATTTTTGCCAACAAAAGTAATGCCATTAAAAATGCTAAAAAATAATTCATTACTGAATGTGTGTGCAACGGTTCTGTTTTTTGGAAGTTTTTTTGGCGGTGCGCCTGGCCAAGGTCCGGTTCAAATGTCGTTTCTGAAGATTCGAAATGAGTTTCAAAACAATTACAAGTATGAGAAAATTGAGGATATTTTTTCTTTACAAATGTGACAGCATCCGCAACAGACATGCCATATTCTTTTTTTAGTTTCTGAATATTTTTATTTATTTCTGTCATACCTTCGTTACCGCCCGCTTTCAAATTGTTCATAATTAATTGATGAAACATTTTTTTTTTTTCTCGCAGGCTAAAGAAACATTGGTATATACTATATTTTTTTTGTTTATATATTTAATCGGAATTAATTAAATTTTCTACAGATTTTTGCATTGCAATTTGGTAATTTTCGTCTTGTAGTATTGCTTGTTGAAATGTATGTTTGTGAAAAGGAACCCGTGTATGTCTTTGCGGCGAATACAGATACAAGACATCAGGTGATTTCTCGCTAAGTTTGAGAATTGGTCTACGTTTATTTGTATTGTCCACTACGTTTAACAAGAAAGGTTTTTTATTTAAAATGAAAACACTTGTAGAAAATGATGGGTTATAAAACGAAGACCTGTTTATCAAATTTTGACATATTAATTGCGAAATTGATTTATCGGATCTATCGGACATTATTTATTGTTTGAATTTGTAAATATATAATCATATTTTTCCAAAAAATGTGTTACATATCTCGGTATTTCCTATATCTTTCTGTGTATGAATCATTTTGGATTTCTGAAATTCCCACCATGAAATAATAAAGTTGTCATTACATTTTGTACATGAACGATAGTTGGGTTGACAAATTCACATGCATCGAGAAGTTGTAAAGAAAATTCAAGAATAGCATTCCAATCTTCTGCTGAAAAGAGTGCATTTTTGTCAATTTTGCTGTTTCTTCCGCTCCAAAAATGTTTCCAGCTATAAACAGTCAATCTATCTACAACTGTTTCTATTTTTATTTGTTTGTTATCATGTACGGCCCCACGCAGCGCAACAACACCAATGTCTTTCGCGTATTCAATCACTGGTGGTGGTCCGCGAGATTCTAATAAAGATTCGAGTTCCATATAGTCTAATTCTCTTTGTGAATATAATGATATGATTTCGTCGTCGTCATCTGGATGGTCTGAATCATAACTGGCATCCGAAAAATATTCCATTTTTTTGTGTATTTGCTATTCTTTTTACAATTTTTATTATATATTATTATTTTGCTATCTTATCAAAATAAAATCAGGATTTTCGTAACAAATTTGAGTAAAAATCTTATAAATGTTACGAAAATCCTGATTTTATTTGATAAGATAGCAAAATGATAATATATTAATAACATCAAACCAAAGCGGCGACATAATGTCCGTAGGAAGATACGATGGAGCCTGTCCAATTCAAATTATGAAACGTCTGCCTTCGGCTACTCCTGCCCCTCGAGGGTGTAAAAGATTCAGAGATGAAGAGGAAGACTATTTCACAAGCAAAAAAACACGTCTGCCTTCTGCCCCTCGAGGGTGTAAAAGATTCAGAGAGGAAGAGGAAGACTATTTCACAAGCAAAAAAACATGTCTGCCTTCGGCTACTCCTAACCCCAACAAACTAATAACGTTAAAACGAGATAATTCGCATTTTGAGATTGAGAATAATCTTCGTAAAAGAATGCGTTACAGTAAGCCAAGTGTGGAAGAAACAATTGCATATTTATTGCCACACATCCGCGAGTTACGTCGCCTTTATCACATTGAAGTCGAAATTAATGCAGCTAAATCCGCGCACATTTTAGACTCGCACAAACTCCTGGCTCATGAAATTGAAGCCAAGCAACAATTGATCTCAAATAACAAAACCATTCTCACAGCATACTATAAAGTAACTGCCGAGAATAATCGGTTAAAAAGAGAATTAGATTTGACGAAGTATCGATTGAGTTTAATGTAAAAATTTTATTTCTATATTTAATAGCGCCAGGTTTTCCCATTTATCGATAATAAGTAGGTACCTACACATAGTGTCCCTATTTTTTTATGTACTGCAATAGCTGGTATTTTATCGTCATGTAGAAATGGAAAATCCAATGGAGCACTGATTTTCATAATTCCTCGGCCGTATCGAATACCACTGTTTGTAGTTGAGAGTTGCGACATTCCATGCATTGTAGCGATATACACCGTTTTAGTACCCACAAGCGCAACATAATCACCACAGTCATCTCTAACTACATCTGTGATTTGACCAACGAGATCATTCCAAAATGACAAAGTTAACATTCTTTGTCAGATTGTACAGCTAATGATCTCGGCCAAAAAAACCAAAATATTCCTAACTGTTATAGGAAATGTTTCCTATATCCGTAACGAATATTTTGGTTTTTTCGTATATAACAGTAAGGAAAACAAATATATGCCTCATTGGTCTGAAAAATTTCGAGCCGCTTTCAAAAAAAATGTACATGACATTCTGCAAGGTGAATTGCGCAATTTGAAAGCGGATGAAAAACGCCAATTGTTGGCAATTTTGCGGGAACACGATGATTGCCCTAATGGATGGAAAAACAAGAAAAACATGGCCCCAAAGAAACAACGAAGGATACTCAATAATCTGCGCAATGCAATTTATAGACTTTTGAACCCCGATAAAGCAAGAGCTATCGACGCCAGAAACAATAAAAAAAGAAGAGAGAATGGAAAAGCAGAAGCTGCCAGAAAAAAATACAGAGATTCTGGAGAACAAAAAGCTGCCAACGACAGAAACCACAAAAAATACAGAGAATCTGGAAAAAGAAAAGTAGACTACGACAGAAGCAACGCCAAAGTATCACAGGCACGCCACGAAGCCAATATACAGGCCATTTTGGAAAACAAAGACCACAAGGAGGACACATGGGATGAAGACACACTCGAAAGATTAGCAACCGAAATTGTTGAAATGATTGTCAATAGATGTGGTCGTAATGGGTTCGTTCATGTCTTTGGAGGTGCGTGGCCAGGCATGACGGTAAACGAAGCAATGGAAGCGGAATGCTTTGGCAGAGGTAGGAACAGCCATGCCGTGTTCATCGATGGTACAAATAGTCGTCATAAGTTCGTCCGTTACCGTGACGTGAGCACTCACGTCGAACTTTTTGCACCCTACTCTGGTACTAATTACCTCAACGCTGATGATCTTGAAAAACGGATTCATGAAAAACTCATCGACATGGAGTGGCCTCAGCACCGCCGCATGTTTGTTTGTAAGGGGAAGGGTACTTGTCGGGGAACGCGTCCCAAAGGCATGCCCTTCCCGTACTACACGGGTGTGTTGATATGTGAGCAATCAATGGAACAAATTGGTATTCGCCTTGCTACGACAAAGGACCACCCACCCAAAAGAAAACGTTCTTCCTCCTCCTTGTAGACATACAATAATAGTTGATATTATAATTCCTAACATTTATGGGATTTTAGAGCATGTAACGAATATAACTATTTAATTTGTAGAATTCGTTACAATAACATGAGCGACTATACTATTTTAAAAGGTAATTTCCCATTACTTTTTTTCTATTTTCTGTTAGGGTTTTCTTTTGCCTTTCCATCGATATCGATCCGTTATTTCCTCATGTCGTTCACTACGCCTTCTCAAATGGCGGCAATGATGGGTATTTTCGCGTTGCCCTGGGTCTTTAAGCCAATTTATGGTTTTGTAAGCGACGTGTATACTATCAACGGTTACAGAAGGAAGCCGTATATGATGATTGGTGCATATTTCTCTTCTATGATGTGGATAGTCCTTCCGTTTTGCCCCAAAGATGAATTTTTGGTTTCAGTATGTATGACATTTGCCAGCTTGGGGCTCTGTATAGCAGATGTAATGGCCGATTCGCTGTTAGTTGAAGCTGCGAGGCAAGAGAACGAAGAAAATAAAGGAATTGTCCAAAGCTATAGCTGGATTTTTCGTTTTATTGGGGGTTTGATTGGTTCTTTACTTGGTGCTATAGCGTACGACGGACTTGGGTATGTGGGCGTCTTTCACTTGACTTCAATGATACCATGTGTGATAATATTGTTGGCATTAGTTATACAAGAAAAGGAGATAGTGCAGAAAACAGATTTGAAATTAACCACTGGCAAATTATTTCAGGCAATCAAGCAACCTCAGATTTTCAAACCTGCAATTTTTTTGTTTCTTATCTGCACAACTCCCAGCTACGGTGATATTCTGACTTATTTCTATAAAGAAGAACTGTCATTTACCCCGGACGAATTTGGGTCATTGGACGTACTGGGACATGTTGTCAGTATAGTTGGTACGATTATATACAAAAAATACTTGCGCAAAGTGAAATTACGCACAATATTCTGTTGGGCATTAGTAGCTTCGTTTCTTTTGGAAAATACCATGTTGTTATTGGTATTGCACGTAAATCGGGACTGGAGAATTCCCGATTATGTTTTTGCCTTTATAGAGCGGATTGCTTTGACACTGGCTGGCCAATTTGTCACGATGCCGATGGTCGTCCTGGGCGCAAAGCTTTGTCCAACTGGGGTGGAAGGAACAACGTACGCATTATTAATGTCTATCACTAATTTGGGCGGTATAGTCGGAAGTGAGCTTGGATCTATGTTGGCGGGAGTTTTTGGAATAACGGCTTCCAATTTTACTTCATTATGGAAACTGATGTTATTATGCCACATTTGTGATTTGATACCATTAAGTTGCCTCTCTTTATTACAACGGAACGAGCCGTAGGGCAGTGGTTATTATTACCCATGAATAAAAACATTTGAATGTTCCCCAATATAATTAACGATTTTTTTTGCTGTATCAACAAACAAAAAACAAAACGCACATGCAATATAGAACAGGTTGAGCGAAACGGAAATAATTTTCTTGAAACAAAATCTACAACAACGAAAACAACGTAACCAAACATTTATAAACCACAAAGCACAGAATAGTGCCAAAATTTGCGGTAGATAAAACAATAAATCTATCATGTTTATATATAAATAAATTTGCTTTTTATATAATGTTTTCAAGTATTTATGAAGCAATTTTACAAACCAAATGTTGCTTTGGGCAAACGTTTGGATAAATCTACTCTTTCTATGTGTTGTTTTTACATACAATTTTGCCTATAATTCAGCCTATGATTACACTTGGGACCGACTCCACAGTTGCCGCAACCCAATCATATTAAAAAGTACTGTGCAAGATTATTGTGAAAATTTCCCGTGTGAAGATTGTAGGGTTCATTTTCAAGAAATGATTGATTTGTTTCAAACACAGTTGTCCATGATTGAAACCGAAAAAGACTGCAGATATTTTACATGGCTTCTTCACAACACCGTAAATCGGCGACTTGGAAAAAAGGAGCTCCTTTTCGACGAATGTCAGTGGTAAAGTCTACGGTTGAAGAGTAGAGGCAACTTATTTCTTTCTACGTTTTTTCGGCCTCGGCTTTGTTGTTTGTTCTTCCATTTTCTGTGCATAATACAAAGCCAACAATGCAGCATCGGCCACGTCATCTTTCTTTTTATCTGGAAAAGACAGGAATAAGTCGATATTTTCTCGACTTATTGGTAATGTGTGAAAAATATCAATCGATGCCTTTTTATTGAGTTTATAATTGCCTGTTGATATACCGAAATGACAGCGCACAGCCCGAGGCGATATCAGATGTGATTTCTCCCAGAAAAAACACTGAAACGCAGTCGTTATTGTCTTAAATTTTGCAACCATCTGTATCTCAATGACAATTTGATCAAATTCTCCAAAAACATCGGACCGACTATCAATGACATTTTTAACCATATGTGCGTACTTTGTTTTCATTTTTTTGTCTACATTTTCGGTTAAATCGATCTTCCCAAAAGCAGAAAAACACTTGGCTTCAGTATCGTAGATGGCAAACCCTAAATTTCGTATACCCGGGTCTATACCAACAATAATCATTATGCACAATCGTCTGTCATTACTTATACGACTATAAAAACCGCTGGGCAAACTATTAAATGGATTCGTTACCGAATGAGGTGATTGATTATATCTCCACATTTTTAGATATGAAAGACACTGTAAGTTTTATTCTATTATCTCTAAAAATTACATTGACAAAATATACACTAAGAAAAAAAAGATTCGACTTTTGCAAGCAGCAATACCACCATCGTAGAATCAAAAACGGTTCCTGCGTAAATACCAAATGTCGCCGGCAAAAATTGTCCTGCATTCATCTAAATCCTTTACTATCAAAAAATTTGTCTGTTTATTGCGGCATTTGTTTTAAAAAATTCCGGCCTAATATTAATATTCACGAGTTTGTAATGGGATTTCCAGCGGCACAAAACTTTTTTACGAGATGATTTTGATTATTACAAAAACCTATATTTGTAACGAAAATACTGAAAAAAACACCGGAATATTCCGGTGTTTTTTCCGAAAAATGTGAAGAAAATATAGGTTTTTCTTGGCTCCGCCAAGGCTGAAAATAGTTCATTCAAAAATTCTAAACTTTTTTTTGTGATTTTGATTCTGGCAAAAACCTATATTTGAGCCTTAGATTTGGCTGCAAATAGTTCATTCAAAAATTCTAAACTTTTTTTTTCCGCAGGCTGATTTTGATTCTGGCAAAAACCTATATTTGAGCCTGCGAAACGAAAATCCTGGAAAAAACACCGGAATATTCCGGTGTTTTTTTTGGCCAAGAAGAAAATATAGGTTTTTGCTGGTTTTAGATTTGGCCAACCTGTGAGTTAAAAATTAGTCAAATCCTGTAGCAAAACAATGCTGTACGATGCGGAGGATGTAGATGAATTCTGTAGCAAATAAAATTATTTTCATTATTCTATCTCTTCTACAACGTTTATTTCTACATTTTTCGGAGAATGTGGTGGCGTGTCCTCTTCAAACATGATCATTTCAACCGCTACAATTGGTGGTTCGTCCATGTCTTTGTCTGGATCTCTTGTAAGGAATTCACACTCACATTCGGCCATCACAGCCAAGGAAATTTTATCAATCAGAATTTTTTTATCGTTTTTCATTGTGAAAATGGACCAATCTTTTTCGTCGCATTTTGTTGGATTATCTACAAAAAAACTGATACATCGATATTGAATACCTTCAATTTCAATTTTAGCACGTACACATTTATTTTTAATCGTTTTACTGTTTTTCTTCGCTGACATTTTCATAAAAAACTCTTAGTTTATACGTATAAAAGAGTATTACTATCTGGATTCGTCAGTTAATTCGTTAGAAACGGAGACCACCATCCATCAACCTTCTTTTTCTACGACCCATTTCTGGAATTTCAAACTCCGACGTTACCACTTCTGGAATTGCTATAGCAGTATATGTTACAGGCATATCTTCTTTAGAATCTGTGTAACTCTTCGCTCTTCTACATAACAATGCACTACTCATTGCGAATAAAGCATGTGTAATCAACAAAATAACAGAGGACCATAACCACAGTCTATTGATAGTGTATCTGTGTGAATTACATACTGAAGAACAGCCCCAATAATAACAATAAGCGATTGCAGGCGGACCCGTAGCATTACTTATCGGTGTTTGAATCATATCCTCGTATTGAAGCTGAAGAATTGATTTAATAAAACTGGGATTATGAATTTTATCAACACTGGTTAACACTTGCGAACCTTCTGGCAAATTCCGCACAGCTTCAGGATTATCACCCCAACCATAACTTGCAGGATCGGCCCAATTCATATGATTTTCAATATTGTTGTTGCATATTAACTCGAAGCTATCCGAGGGGTTTTGTGATTGGCACGAATTTTCCTGAGCTTTTGTTTTCATACTGTCCCAATAGAAAAATTGACAATCACCACCCAGAGGATTCCTGTAAAGCTGTACGCGATCATGTATAGCTTCGAATCTGGTTGTTGGGCAGCCCGTACTTACACCACGGTCGGAGCACGTACCCACTACATTATCGCCAACCATTCCCAATGATGAAAGCCGTGTGGTAACCATAACGGCTTCCATTATTGTTGCTACCAAAAAATAAATCAAAACAATTGTTATCACATTTCGATCGATTTTTCTCGGAACAGCTATTGCAATCATACCGAGAATCACAGTCAAAGATGATAATACTGTTTCAATAATAGATAGTGTATATGGAGTATCGGTTTCATCGATTCCCGATTGGCCAGACAAATGGATTTCATTATAGGGCGTTTGAATAAAAGTTGTAATATAAGAGAAAGTCAAACCGATACCAACAAATATGCATGATGCTGAAAGAATTGAGACTAAAGTCCAATCCATTTTTTGGAAAACAAACATACCTTTTATATACTGTGAAAATATTGAATGAAAACAAACTATATCCGAGCCTTAAGCACTTCGCGCGCCACTGTAAATAATGAAAAAGTTATTTTTTTTATAATTGGTAAGTCGTTACTCACGCTCAAAACACGAGATGTGTTTTATTCGCTAATTCGTCTTTTTTGGGAAATATACTACGGCTGTCATCTTGAGGTGTATGAAGCTTACAATATTCCCTGCCATCTGTCACGCGTTTTCGACAGGGTTTGCCTTTTTTGGTCGTTCCTTTACACTGTTTAGTATTTTTGGATGTGCTTCTTCTTCTTACACCTTTTGTAACTATTGTCATACTTTTTTCTCCGCCTTCTTTCTGTTCACCTTGACCGTTTTGACCGCCTTGATCTCCTTGATCAATCATTTCTACGGTGACATTGTCATCGGCAAATACCACTTTTGCTGCTTTAATAGCGGCGCTTAACTCTGACTCTCCTGTGATGAATCTTTTCCAGAAGTTATTATTTTGTACTTCATTATTTAATTGATCTGAGATTGATCTTGCTATATCATCATCACTTTCGCCGGAAATAAATGAATGTTTGTCGCGGAATGACATTATATTTTTTGTTGGGTTCCTGCGTGCTACAGCTACCAGCATTTTCATATTTTCTGACGTAATTCGTGGTTGGCCCTTATAACTTATGTATTCTGCTGTGGTGGCAAGAGCTGCAACTGTTGTTCTTTCAAATGTACCAATGTAACTAATTAATACTTTGAATGCCACACCACCTAAAATTGCAGCTTTGCCGGAGGAGGCTATTTCGGCGCCTGCTACAGTAATGGATTCGACAATAGCCGCAAAACTATCTAATATAGAGTCAAATATTGGTAGTCCATCTCCTCTCATCAAGCTTACAGGTAATGTGGCTATTCCCTGTAAGATCTCAACATATCTACCTGCCATACTAAGAGTATAAGTTATCATATTATTAAAAAGACCCCATGAGTTTCGCAAAAATGTATTAAATGACAGCATAGTTGCAGTACCAAATTTTCTTTCCATAGAATATTCTGAAAGATATCCTTTTCTGAAAGCATCCATCGCTTTTTCTTCTGTACTTTTGGCAAAACCAGGTTTCATCGATGTGGTATATATTGCTATGTTTGTATTTAGCACCTCCATAATATACGTTTTTAAATCTTCCATTGTTGTTAATACTGGGTTCGCATGCATAACCAAGGCACTCATAAAGGCCGCCCTCGCCAATAGAATGTACATTCTATCTACTTTATCTCCAATAAATATGCGTGAATCAGCCTCAATATCGCCACCGCTAAGCCATTGGTAATGTGCAGCTAAATTACCTTTTATCCACTTTCCACCTTGTTTTACAACTAATGCCATTGTGGCGCTATTTAATGCAACTTCCATTGACATTTTTTAAATAATTGACGACACATATTTATAGGTGTGAAAAACTGATTTTATTATACCAACCTTTTAATTTTTTGATTTATTTCATTTACTAATTGTGGTAAGAATGTATTTCGATCGATTAAATCGGATTCGTATAGTTGCTCTCGTGTCAATGGGTTATTTTGATGATTTCTAACCCATACCAATAGACATTCTTTATCAAAATAATGATTGGACGGTGTCTTGACGAGGTCAGTGCTATATTCTAATGAAATGGGACATCTTAACATAAAGCAAATTTCTGTCCAAATTTGTTTTCCTTTATATTTCTCTTCTAATTTTTCCATAACACAAATCAAAGCTTCACTGACATTAGCTGCTAAAATTTCTACTATCATATTTGGTGTAACATCGTCGTTGCACCTTTTGAACGCCATACCTGCGAACCGTCGCAGTCGTATTTGTCTAAGCATAAAACTAAAAATATTCTTGTGAACTATTATTTTATTAGACGAAAGTAATACTTGTATGTGTTGCAAGCAATAATTCCTACACGCATATTCTAATGGTGTTTGATTATTGGCCATAACTTGGTTTGGATCGAGCCCTCTGTTTAAGCAGGTGTAAAGATAAAACGAGTTGACCGACATAACTACGTTGATGATGTTAGGTGGTATTGCTGTTATTTTCCTGACGACTTCTTGAAATAATCTTTGGTGTTGTCTTTTTATCACTGCTCTTAAGCAACGCGACTCTATATGGTGTGCATACCTAACGCATTTCAACGCTATTTGAACGTGTAGTGTGGATAAGATAATGCCCCATTCTTGTTGTGTAGGTAGAGATCCCTTTTGAATATAATTTAAAAGTGTTTCTGTTTCTGTTTCTGTCATGGTTTGTTTCAACCGAAATATGTTTTTCTTTTTACTCATTCATTAGTCCGCTTCGCTCTTGTTTATATACGTTTTCATGCGAAAATACTATCAAAAAAAACAGTGTATATATAAACCATTTTTTTTACTATATAATTATGTCATTTACTTTAAAGGAATCTACAAACAAATATGAAAAATTTCATCGTCAAAAACAAATCACAATGACGTTTGCAGAATTCAATGCGGAATACGGTACATGTTTACCGGAAAACGAAATTGTTGAACGAACATTCATCAGTAGTCTGACAAAAGCTAAAAAGTCAGAAGGAACACCAATAACGCGGAGATTGTATTCCATTTATAAAGGTCTGACTGGAACGTCGCAAGAAAACATCGCTAACCCACCGCCCATACCGCAAATCGCTCAGAAAGTCGCGCTTCCTTCTGTTCTGGCAACCGGGGCCGTAGGTGTGAGCAATATTAGACCACCGAGTCTCGCTTTGAAACAACTGACAGTAGAAGATCCAGTTGAAAAATATCAAAAACAATTGACAAAAGAAGATGCTAAGTTTTTTGACAAGAAAGGATTAATGGTACACTTGGTTGGAACCGATGGTATTCCACTACTTGGGAACACTTTAAAACTTAATAAAAGTAACGCAGAAGTTTTGTATACAAAATCCGGTACTCTGAAAATGAGAAATCAGAGTACAATTGAAATGAATCGCCTCCGGCTAAATGAAGAAGATCATAAGTTGTTTATGGAAATGAGAAAACAAAAAACAAAAGGACCATATTTTTTGAGAGTGGTGTAATAATGTAGTCAATATTTTAGTATAAAAAAAATCATTCTTATATGTATTCACCTCGCCTTGCTACGCAAGTATTGTTTGTTAGGAATTTTGCGCACTGTCGTCGAACACATATATCCGATCGCCTTGGCTGCAGCTACAAGTGATGGGTATTCAGTTTGAATTGTTAAACAGATTGTCGAGAAATGTGGTTCAGAGACTAACGGTAACATCACACAAAGAATCAGCAAAACAATGTTGTATGACGCGGAGGATGTAGATGAATTCTGTAAAGCTTAGGAAATAGATTTTAGAATTGTGAATACAATAAGTAATGCATTTTTTAGTATATATATCTTTCATAATTTATGAAATATGAGTCACCACAGTGTAGCTTTGTATGAAACGACGTTGATTAATTTGCGAATTTTGAGATCATTGGAAGCCGGTTTCCGGCTCGATACCTCGAAAAGGCTTTTCAGAGTTCATAAAAAACGAAACCAAATGGTTCCAACGTGGTTTGCACGGTGGTGGAACTCGCAGGACCGGATTTCAGACATAAGTAGAATCCAATTGCTATACCACCAATCTCAAGAGTGTATCCAAAACTCTGAAGGAAAAGTGAAAGAACGTATGGTCGAATACGTGAGAGAATCCATCGAAGGACTGAAGAACCTGCAAACTACATATCGTTCAGATTTGACCATGTTCGCCCTAATAGATGTAATTTTAGACCAAATTCAAAATCACAAATGTCAGCAAGAAAATCTTGAGGAATAATTCAGAATTATGTTGATATAAACATACCTTTTTTTTTTCTGGCGGAGCTGAGGGACAAGGCCCGAAGAACCCTTAATCCGTTAATACAAATATGGTGTAAATGTTTGTGTTGAAATCACATTTGATATATTGGCAATATTTTCTTTTGGTAATTTTGGGTGAAGTAAAATAGAAATAGTGTTGAATATACTTTTAGACGACTCCATATTATGTATTGTGTAATCAACCGTAGCGTTTCTCTTGCAAATATTTAATAAATGTTCAACTGATAAAATGTTTCTTCCAATCAAAACTTCTTCGGCTTTTTTACCGATCCATCTAATTGTTCTTAAACTGGTAGTGTATGCACTATAAACTGGTCCAAATAACTGCCAATTATTACCGGTAATTTCACATAAAATGGCAGTGCATGCTTTTACGTCATTTCTTGCGCGGTGTGCGGATGCTATTGTACAATTAAAAAGAGAAACGTTTAAACCAGAAAGACTGAAGTTACCGTCTTCACTTTTGTAATAGTCTCTACAAAAATGTAAACTATCAAAAAAGAACCAGTTTAAAGGAATATGCGTTTGGTATCGCGCAGCTTCCAACTCAAGTATTGGTTTATCCGCTCTGTGTGTATTATGGCTGATAAATATTGGAATTTGATGTGTTTGTTTACGTACCCATTCTGTCAATTTTTTTAACACGATATTAAAAGTCTCTGCATTTTCATTTAACAAAAACTCTCTTGTCAATTGTGGAATATCGGGTATTGGTGGCTCTGCAAACGTTGATTGTTTTGGGTCGGGGTCGATTACAGCTTCAAACATTTGATTTGTGTCCTTGCACCATACCGCAATTTCCCAAATGCGACAAGTTTTTAAATCTTGTATATTCCCGTTAAATTCAAGGTCGAAAATGAAAAGACATTTGTTTTGAATGCTTTGAATTGATGTCATTTGTGTAACATATGTACACATGTATATAGGCTGAGACGTTTATTTTTCTTATAAATTCGTAAAAGATTTATGTTTTTTTTTTTGGCGGAGCCGAGGGCCAAGGCCCGTCATGATACAATTATCGGCTGAAGTAAAACAGAAGGCTTACGTTTGATTAGTCGACTATTTTCAATTCGTTTCCATTTTGATAACTTTGTGTTTGTTGGTTCGACGCGGGTGTCAAAAATGTCGTAAACGCATTGATATTTTCCATCGGATTCAAAAACAATATAGGCGTGATTTTCAGACTCGTTTACAACCAAACCAATATTTTCAGAACAAACAGGGCAGGAAAAAATGGACGTATCCTGCCATTTTTTCTGAAGGCAATTTAAATGAAATGTATGATTGCATTTTGTGGTATGTAGTTTGGCTCCGTCGAGGGCCCGGCATTTTTTTTTGTTACAAAGTAAGCAAGAGTTCATATTTGGTGAAAGTGTCAGTCATTTTATAGACAAAACACAAGTTTTGTGTGTATGCCAAAGAACATTTCCGCGCTTCATGCTCAATTTCAAGCAAAGACCAAAGGCGGAAAAAAAAACTATATATGTTACGAATATTCTGGTTTTTTATAATTAAGAAGAAGACGAATAAGAACAAAAAATGCGCCGGTTAATGCAACTTTTGACGAATAATTTGATTTGGTCTGGAGATACCCTCTTTTTTTGTTTCAAAAAAAATAGATTTTCATGTGAAATCACACAAGGGGGTCTGCTGTGGAAATGTGTGTGGTTAAAACCAGACGGTAGTATAGAGAATATCTTTCGAAATACATCAATTATAGAAGAGCGGCCATACATAAGAACTTTCGAATCTCTGACGGACTGGACCGAGACCTGTATACAAGAATGTCTCGATGAGTATCACACACGGTACAGTTCTTGGAAGCGTGTTCGTCATCAGCGCTTAGGTCAAACTATGGAAACTATCTATAAACATTTACAACAAAAAAAAAATACAACAAAGTCAAACGGAGAAAACATTGTATTTTTCGAACGGATTGCAGCACTTTCTCATAAAATAGAACAGCAAGAAATATCTATAAAAAAATGGGAAGCATGGTTTAAAGAAAAAAATCCAAATATTTCAGAATTACCGGTTTCACAAGATGTTGTACCAATTCAACAAGAAATAGCTTCGACTTCTATAGTGCAACCGTTTGTACTGAACTCAAACGAGGGAAAATTTATGGTTTTGCAACACATAAATGAAACCGGTTCTAAAGAATGTAAAGAATTGATTAAATCAAATGGTATTGAACATTTTTCAAACGTACTTGATCAAGTTGAATCTGCTGTAGTTTTCCAGCCGCCAGATTTAAGTAAAGAAGAGATTTGGAATCCGATCAACAAAGATACCTGCAAAAAATTCGTACACGATTTTTTCAGCAGTAATTAATTGTGTTTTTAGTTTCAAACAATTATTTATTTTAATTCTTCAATGTATTTTTTAGATGTATTCAATCTTGGTGGGTATTTAGGTCATTTTGCTCGGGCATTAATTTTTATTACTGTTGTGATGAATTCTCCTTTGCGTTGATCGGTAGTCACTTGAGCTTGTGTTTTCATCGACTTTGTCAACAAATTTTTGTATTATTCCGTGAAATAAGGCAGACCATGTTTTTTCGATCTCTGAACGATTTTTGGCACTGCGTAACAAGAAAATAGAGGTATATTAGTTTTCGGCTTGACCATCAGGTAAAAAAACAACTAACAAACACTATCTTACCCTGTGATCACAACTTTACCACTCCTGAAAATCAAGAAAACAAGTTTTGGTGCAGATGTTCTAAACACCAATCCTGGAAATCTGTAAAGAATTCGCCAAAAAATGTCAGTACGGCCACAAAAAATAAAATATAGTTAACACTTACAAATCCGGTTCGTACGAGACATACGGACCATAGTTTTTGGAAATTTCCACCAATTTCAATGGGAACGGAATTTCACTACTCGCCACGATGTTTTGTATTTTGAAATTACGGAAGGAAACCGGAAGCCCATGTTTTTGTAAAATTCTGACGTATTTCCTTCCGGCAAATCGTGATTCAATTTCTGTGCGTGCTCCAGTACAAACCATATTTCCCGATGCAAATGCCAATGCTGTTGTTCGCGGATTTCGGATTCTCAACGAAGCGGCAGCAAACTTTTGAGGATTATATTCAACAAAAGGCTTGGCAAGTGCTATTGCACGAAGGTCAAGCGAGTCTACACCCAAATTAAACGTTGCCACCACATTTTGTAGGGTGAATGCGGGAAGTTTAAGTTTGTTTTCCGGTAATTCCAATTTTTCTAATTCAATTCTCTTCTTTTTGGTTTTCTTCAGGCGCGGCTTTTTTGTGTCAAGGCCCGATGGACTGGTAATAATGTTTGATTCTACATTATCGTATGTTTCTGCGAGATCATAACTATCATCGACTTTTCTTTTACTCATATTCGATTACTATACAACCACAAACATTATATATTCATATAAAAATGAAATATTCGTAACAATTATAGGATTTTTTATCAAGAAAAAGTATTTAATATAAATCAAAGAATATATTTTATTATTTTATTTGCCTTCTTCAGCTTGTTATATTTGTTATCTACTCTGATGGGGACATTCTTTGTCTTTTTGCAGGTGGTTCATCTACTTCGTATAAACATCCCGAGTTTCCACTGTCGGTGGATTCGGGATTAGAATCAATGCGAATTCCATGAGTCAAACTAATACTCAATTTCATTCCAAATTTGCCGTCGGCCATAAAATAGACAGAAGGTTTCAAAACTGGAGCAATCAAAGCTCCACGTTGGACAGATTCCACAGTAATTGCTTGTCCTGTCGTATCTTGCATTGGCAGTGTGTTTTTGGTACCATTTTTACTGTAAACGTTTTGACTGAATTTTAATTGACGGTAATTATCTTCTTCGCGTTTGGAAACTGGAGCATTAAACGAATCGTTAATGATTCCACGGAAAGCATCGTCAAAGTTTTCACCAGTTTCAGCAACCAATTCATCGGCCTCCTCTTTGCTTTCCTCTTTCAATTTTACCAACAATTTCGGATGCTGAATGGAATAATCAATAATGTCGTTTTGCATTTTCTCAACGTAATCAAAAAAAGCAACCGAAGCAGGATTTGATAAATCCTCCTTGGTAGTAGCATTGTATTTGGCTCCTTGTTCTGTAACACCTGGGATTTTACCAAAGGTACCATCACCAGTAAGGTCGGAAAAGACCACTTCTACCGAAGGTGTGCGCATTTCGAAAGAGCAATTCGAATCGTCATTAATGTTTAGATAGGTACGATCGTCTTTGCCTTCGCTCAAACTCAGTTGATAGGGTCTTCCCACGGTTTCAATGGCTTCCATGCTGGCTACGGGCCGTCCAGTCCCAGTGGAATAAACGACCAAATCGGTAATCATGGTGTAAGTGAGTCCATATTTATCCTTGGACATGATGAACGGGCGTACCATAAACGGAACTGAAAGCAAAGCACCGTTTTTAATAGTCGGAGCTTGGTCCATTTCGATGTATTGGCCACCAGAAGGTTGTACGTATCGTACTGTCCGAGGTGTTAAATCTTTGTTGAATGCCGCAGTCTTGATAACCAATTGTTCTTCACCGTCTTTTGTTTTTAATGGCAGCATAGCTGCTTTTTTAAAGGCTTTCAACCCCATCTCTTTCAATTCGGGTTCAGTTTTTTTTTTACCGTAACGTTTGGTAATTTTGGTCATGACGGCAGAGGCAGTCCCACCCGCGTCCATGTTAAACATTTGCGTCAGTACGTTGTCATTGAATTGATTCATGTAGTTAAAATAATCGGACCGAGCTTGACCAAATTGTGTATCATCACCAGTACGTACTAAATTGGTGACAATTTTGGAAGTTTCTTTGGTTTGAGAAAATTTCCCACCAAAATTACCACCTTCGCCCAAATGAGGAAAAAGTGCGTTGCACGGTGGGGTTATCATTTTAAAACCGTAACCCGCATCGTTTTGAATGTCAAAGTATGTTTCTTGTTTTCCGGTTCTACGAGAAATACGAGTCGCTTCCACAAATTTTGGTGGAGATTGTTTTTGGTAATTGAGCATATTGAATTTTGTAATTGAAAATTGTTGTGACATTTTGAGTTTTTTTTTTGATGTTTGAATCTATTGTATAATCAAGTAAAACCAATATATTCCTTACAGATTTGAGTTTTTTTTTTTGAGGTTGTAACCCTGGAAGAAAAAATAATTTTTATTTTCCGGGACAAAAAAATTGTGAAATGACTGTTTTGGCGCGTGGTAAAAAAAATCCTCTACTATCGTACACGTGAAATACAACTGGTGCGTCGAAACGAGCTTGTTTTTTTTTATTTTGTTGGATAATGTGTTGTCTTCGCATGGCAGATCTTGGTTTGACTTGAATTCCAAGTACGTTTTTTTTCGATTGATCAAACACAACTAAATCGACTGCAAACTGAAAGTCTTCTTTGACAGTAGCTTCACGGCAGATTAATTTTGTTCCACATTGTTTAATAGCACGTTCAAACTCGTTTTTGGACGCTTTCTCCATTGTTTGTCCCCGAAGTGGAGCCACGCAAAAAAGTGAATATTGAAATGAGTAACACTCACCCCATGAATAAAATTTTCGTATAGATCGGCCCAAATCACTGAATTGAGCGTTGTATAGATTTGTCGCAAACTGTTCGACTGTGCCAACACTTTTTACACCGCATTTGCAGTTATTTTGATGCTTTTCAATTAAAATACGAAGAATTTCTGGATTTGATGGTTTGTGATGTCTCACCAAATTCATAACAGGGACAGAATTTCTGCGTGAATTGCAGTGACTCTTTTCGTTCAAAATATTTAATTCACCACCTGTTGGTAAAGTTTTTGTTAATTTCGGTATTTGTGTTGTTCGTATATTTTTCGGTATTTTTATTTTTGTTTGATCGTTTATTGGTTTTGGCTGTGACATTTGTATTTCGAGAGAAACTCATCACTTAAATATAAACAAATGAAAATGCAAAAAACCTATATTTGTAACGAAAATCCGTAAAAAAACACCGGAATATTCCGGTGTTTTTTTGGCTCCGCCAAGAAGAAAATATAGGTTTTAGCTATAATCAAAATTATCAAAAAAGTTAACCTGAAAAAAAAAACCTATAAAATACAAACGAAAGGACTCTAATTATATCTATATTTGATTTTATTAAAGTAATATAAACTGAAACTTTTGATATTTTTTTTGTCAACCAACCTTATAAAAAAAAAATGGATTTTTTCCAAAATCCGTATCACATATTTCTATTATTTCCAATTATTGACAAAATTGAATATAAATACTAACACAAAAAAAATGTCAACTTTAAATATTAATATGTCAAATTCAAATAATATGGAGCCGCTTGCAAGTTGGGGAAGTAATTCTCATACAAAAGTTTCAACAAACAATAAAGAAAATTTAATTGAAGATTATGTTTGCTATAACCTTCCTCGAAGTATGTTCCGTGCGGCTGCATCATTATTTTCTGACATTCGTCATACAAATGAATCTGCAAAATTTGACGAAATTACTCTGCAACTTTTTTTGCAGATGATTTCTTTAAGTATTAATTTGGATGATGATAAAGCTCCTGATATTTTTCCGTATGTTAAGGCTTGGTTAGAATGGGTACCTCACAAGGATGAAGATAAAAGCGATAGAGCTGTAGCTTATCGTATTCATGCTATTTCGCGTTCCCCACAGGTAAAATTTGGTACACATTTGCAAAGGATGTTAAAAGATTCCTCTGTTTTGCACAGAGATTCTATGAATCGCAAAATGAATTGTCGTAAAGTAGATCCACTCTCTGGACTCCATCCATATCAAAAGTGGATGAAAGTCTCTGGTTTAGAGATGTATACCCGAACAATTTGTGATAGATATGCAGGAAGTCAAGAATTTACCGATCAAATGGATACAATTTTGAATCCCTCATTAAACTTGTCCGACGAATCCGAAAGCGAAGACAGTGGATATGTCAATCCAGTTAACCCGTCTAATGTGTTTACTATTGACCGTGCGCTTTTTAGAACGCCTGATACTGCTGATAAACGTTTTATGTCTCGTGAACTGTACACTGGACATTCTGAAGCAAACGTGCGTGTAGCTTCTTTACATTTTCCATCTGCTGAACATGTTTTTCTGTTAACTCCGGGTCAATTACACCCTAAAGTTTTTTGTTCTAAGTATTTACCTGAACACCAAGATTGGATTGACAAGCAAACGGCAAAAAATGATAATTACTCGGGGTATGACGATAATGTACTGAACGAATATGATATTAGAACTGCTGCGGACATGGAAAGAGAACGCATTCAAGGTCTTTCCGACCGTTCTGCTTTTGCTTCGCTTAGTTTGCAAGCTAAAATCAAGTACTACAACGATTGTGTTCCCCATGAAAATACAGAACAATTTGCAGCTGCCTACGCTTTATATCAAGAATGGTCTGTCAAAGCAATGAAAACCCAATGTTTAGATCCTGATGCCTGTATCTCTGAAGTCGTTTCTAAAATGTTAACTTGGAGAGATAATAACGAAGCAATAGTCATCGACCATTGTTTGACTGATTCTTCAATGTCAGTCTTTGCCAACCGTGTTATCAGATTGATGGAAGGCTACGAACAATATTATTTGATATCAACAGCCCATCGTATGATGTATTTGATTCAACATGCTCGATACGATTCATTTCGTCGTGCTTTTGGCCTCCATTTTAATTGTTTTCAAGCCGGTGAGAGTGCTTGTTCTAAATCATTTTTGTTCGACCAAATGTCTAAAGACAGTATACCTGGAACAGTTGAAGTCTTAACCTACCAAACAGGCAAAGCCGATGCTGTTGACGGTAATCGCAATGATATTACAACTGTTTGTCATGAAGCACCACCTGGAATGTTTCGTACTGCTAAGAATCCAAATGCTGATTCTTCACAAGAAGCAATGTTTAAAGAGAAATTGACGTCACAAAAGGTCACTGCTAAAGTATATTGCCAAGATGAGGCAACCGGACGTCGTTCTGCACGTTTAACTAAATCGGAGTGTATTGGTGTTTGGATGGGGGCTACAAATGATCCACCGTCTGAAGTTGAGGAAGCTCTTGCCACACGTTTCTTTTGGGGTAATTTTGAACAGGTTCAACGCCGTGGTCGCGATATTGACGATTGTATGAATGGTCAGCGTATGATGACCAATCATGATAAGAATCACTTGAAACGTTTAAATTTAGAAGCTCAGGAAGAACAGTTTCGAATGATGTTGGTTGAAAAGGCTATTTGGACTGGAATAATCAAAGATGTCAATACACAAGCTTCCAATATCATATTGCCACGTTTGAAAGCCAAAATGACCAAGAACAGCATAGTACGTGCTGGTCCGCGTGATTGGGAACGTGTGAAAATCTTTGCTCGTAATCAGGCTATTGTTACTGCTATTGAGCAGGTATTTAATTTGCCAGGAGGTGAATGTTATGGTCAACCATTTACGATTGATCTTGTTCCCAAATTGGAACCACATTTAATTGTGACCGAAGAAATGGTCATTTTTACATTATCTATGCTTTCAGATCAATTTCGTTCTCCTGTAGAACATAAAATATTGAACACGATATGGACGATGGAAAAATTTAAACCTACGTTTGGTAAACCGGGTGATGAGAACTCTCATGATTATATTAAATTACCACGTTTACAGCAATTGTCTAAATCAGTTAGTTCTCGAATTCCGCTTGAAAATGGCAGAACGTCAGCGAATAATATTATGAACTTTATTGCGAACATGACGAAACATACCATTATGGCAAAACCATATACATTGACTGTACCCGAAGGTACGGAAGCAAATCCAAATCCATTTCCTGTGGAAGTTAAGGGAGGAACACTTCAGCCAAAACAATCGGCTTATTATGGTCCAGAGGGTGTTTTTATTCATGTTGCTCATATTTTGGGACACAGTTCAGATCATTCGGATAGCGTATATGATATTTTGGCCAGTGAAACACATAAATATTCCGACAATAAAAGAATTTTGACAGCAGTACCTTACAATAAAAACTGCTTTCATGTTTTCAAAGTGATTGAGAGAAATGCCGGCGGGGAAGAGTTGTATTATGAAAATGTATTAGCAAATTCTGAAATTTCCAGATGGATCACACAAACTTCTGATGAGGCTTCGGCCAGCAGAACCAAAAACGGTTACGGGATTTACCGTGATGTTGATTTGGAATGTGCTTCTAAAGTGTCTCAAGTACTTGTCAAACAAGCGATTGGACCACTTCAAATTATTGATAGAATAGTCCGCGCCGAGCAAAATGAGGAATATGAGCGACCAACGATTCGTTATCCAGAAACCTTAGTATCAAGCTGGAAACATAAAAAAAAATATAAGAACAATCTCTCGAGTAGTAGCAGTTCGAGCAGCAGCTCTAAAAGAAAAAGAAACGAAGCAGTAGAAGAGATCGACACGTCCAAAAAAACTAAAATTGTAGCATAAATCAAAGCGAACAAGGCCTTTACGCTTTTATAAAACAAAAATTACACCGTTTTGGTATTGGCCTTTATCTATAAAAATATATTAAATCTTTAAACATCTAATAAAATGTACTTTTATTTCCTGGAGCCGAGGGCCAAGGCCCGAAAACTAAAATAATAAATAACACCGAATCCAAACACACACTGCGCTTCGCGCTCAAAAAGATAGTATTTACATGTTATAGCTTCGTTTACTATATACAATGGAACACACAAAAGCTGAGTTTGTCTCCATAATATCAAGAGAGATCAATGCTGGAAAGGTTTATGTATATAGTTCAAAAAAAAAAAATATATCACAATTGTTGTTTGCTTGTGATGTATTTAGACGCCGCAACCACGATGTATTGGTTAATGTAGATGCTACTCTAAACGGAGAATCGTCCCTTCATGTTGTAATTCACCCACAAAAAAACTGTCTTGATATGACAATTACACGAAACGAAACAGAATCGGATATTATCAGCAGAATTCAACAAAAAACCAAGAAGATTAGAATACGTGGTTGTGGACGTGTTGTAGACACGGTTTATGGCGTTATTAGTAATCTCATCAACAATGGGTGGTATGTCGAAAAAACAACGTTAAATTCTTCCACACAGAAAAACGGTTTACTGACTCACGTCAACACCACATTACAAGCTGTTTTAAGAAAGGGATAACTTGTAGGTGGTAGAGCATTTTGATACTATATAAAGAGTACAAAAAAAATTAGAATAATGACCGATAGTGTAGAAGATAAAAAATTGGGAAATGTATTAAAATCAAAATCATCTGATGCTATTTGTTGTGTCGCGTGCTATAACGAAGTAGGCGGTAAAAGGGTCCATTGTTGTAACAATTACGGATGTGGGTCGTTTTTTGGGTGTCAGGGTTGTTTTCAAAGCTCTGATCCCGGTAAACCATACAAAGCTTGTCAAAGTTACACTGCAATTGCACGTTCAATTGTTCAGCTTATAATTGTGGCTTTCAGTTTGTTATCAATAATGGAATTTGGAAATATGATGGACGCCTCCAGTTTTCCAGGATCAAATATACAACTGGATAGATATGACCAAGGAAACAATACTGATCTGCTTTGGGATAGTTTTAAAGATGGTTACTTTTTAGAAGTAGTTGATCAAGGCCTAAATGACGAAAATGCCTCGGAATGTAGTAATTTTATTACTCCCTCAGATTTACCGACGCCATACAAACAACTTTGTAAAGGGACTGCAAATGCAACACAGGAATGGAAAACTGGATGGGTTTCGGCTTATAGCTGCGACAGAAGTGCTGAAGACCTCTTGTCTTCAGATAATACCTGTCTTGGTTGGTCAGGAAACGTCTCAATGTTCGGTATGCTGACATTTTATATGTTAGCAGCTTATGTTTTCCTGTTTGCACTTGCTACATGGATCGAACAAAACGATGGTAATTTGTATAAAGACAAATATACGTTGGGCGATAGACTTTCTTGTTGGAAGTCAAAAAGACCACATGGGGAAAATGCACGTGGCTGGTGCTGCATGAATATTGGTGAACGTAATATCACATGGATTACTTTACTTTGGTCTGCAGGTGGTATTTTGCTTGCCGTTCTTGCGGCTGGTAACTGGGTGTCGATGTGTGATAAAATTGACACGGGATTAGGTCGCAAAATGAAAATTGTCGATCCTGAAACGGAGAATATTGTTATTCCTAACGGTTACGCATGTGCATCGGTTGGTTGCGAATCTTCTTTTGCAAGCATTTTTATGTGGTATGCGCTGACCATCTCATGGATGCTATTGCCACAGGTTTTTATGTTTTATTTTCCAACAATTGTTCCTGCGTCAACCAAAGAACGCTCTGCTACTCAGTCGGTTAATACAACTAAAAAAGATATTGAAGGTGGGTCAAATAAATATTATGACGTAGGACACTTAAAAATGTAAATAATTAATTAAAAACGACTCCGTTAATTTCACTCAAATTTTATGTATAATATCTTTTATTGTACCTGTCAAAAATTTACGTAATAAACCATCATTATTATATTGTTTCTTAACCAAACATTTTACAGATGGTAATACTGGTAAACTTACAGATGCCAATTCGATATTGGCGTTATATCTACTGATAAATTTGACAGTGTTAGCAACGCGTAGACAACTTAACGCGTCGTGTTTGTGATACAATATAACACATTTGTCGTTATATTGTATAATATTTTCTGCCATACATTGTAATACAGGACTCATACACGCAATCCAAACCTGTTTGTTGTTGTATTTGAATTTTTGAATTGAGTAATTGAGCGAAGTGTTCAAAATATTTAAAAAGACTTGGGAGGTTAACTCGGGATTCATCGTTGAAATCATGAAAATGTGTTCATTCATAGCTTACAGTGTGTGTGTGTGGATCTTATATATCTGTATTTAAAAGATTTTTTTTTTTCATAGTTTAATGCGATTATTATTTTTTATAATATATGTTATTATTTTAGGGCATTTTGTTAACGAATTATATGCATTAATAAAAACTTGGGTTAATAATATCTGGGGAAATGATTCGATACCGTCGTCGATGGATTATGCTACACTACAATTATAGTTCCGCCTTCGACTTGAGGCAGGTGCAGCCAAGCGGATATTGACGACAGTGTTCAACATTATTAAAAACAATACTTGCGTAGCAAGGCGTGGTGAATACCGCGCTTCGCCCTCAATTATAGTTATTCTTTTGTCTCGCCTTGCTGGTAAAAGGTTTTCGTGTCTGCTAAACACTGCATTAAGAGACCCGCGGTTGGCTCACCTGCTGCATCTTCCGTGTACTCATTACCGCACCACAATTTTGTATCTCTGGGGCCTTTTCTTTCATATATACCGTCGTCCGATTCTAACAACAACTCTTGGAAAAATTGGTTTGCATATTTTAGACGGAGTGCTTCCATCATCCACTTTTTTTTATCGGAAGCATTGTCGTCTCTGATTTTGATGGTACCATCTTTATTGACGACATTATTTTTGGAAAAATCAGAAGCGAGAATCTCTTGGAATACGCCCTGTTTATTCACTGCATTGTACTGTACTGCCAGTTCGTTCACGTACCGCAAGCGTTTCTTCATATGTTTTCTCCAACAGCCCGAGATCAGTTTTGCCAAAAGGCCTGCCGCTGTTCTGTCACCTTTACGATAATGATCGTTGTCTTTACCCCCCATTTTACCACGAATTTGTTTAAACAGTTGATAATTTCCTTCAGAATCCCAATCGATCTCTCTCAATATTTCATACAATTTTTTCAAACACATATTATTTGTACGCAACGACATGAATGTGAATTCCGCCCCACCGAATAAATTGGAAAAGTAGCACATGGGTATCTTGCTACTGGATTTAAATGCCAATGGATCAGTTTTCTGACGCTTGGCGGGTGGTTTTTTTACAGGTGGTTTTTTTACAGGTGGTTGGACATGCTTTGAATACATCTTTTATAAATTATGTTTGCTCTTCATATATACTAAAAAAAATCAATATATTCCTAACAGATTCTGTTTTTTTTTTTTTTGGCGATTATTCAAAATTGTAGATTCTCTCGTTGTACAAAATTATACTTGACATTGTTTACCACTCGAGAGCGAAGCGCGGAGTGTTTTTTCTTGTTAAATAATACATATTGTACCATAACAATCATAATACTACATAATGACGGTATTACAATGGTATTAACCCACTCCATTTCTAAACAAACGATTGTGATTCCAACATAGCACGTGCTTGGCCATATTTGTGCGGCGAGCATTAGAATGTGGCGTAACGTTATCTCTTTTACAGGATCAATATATGTGGATTGAGCCAATACCATAACAGATATCAATGGAACACTGGAAATAACGGCTGCAAATTTTTCATAATTATTCAATACTAAAAGATTTAATCCGTAAACACATATGACCGTGAATATATTACAAGCGATGACGTATATCCATGTCACTTTAATATTGTCATTGTCATCAAATGTTATTGTTTGTATATTAAAAAAATTCAAAAATATGCTGAGAATGCCACAAATCAAAAGCAATATTGTGTTTTGAAAGAAATACAATATTGACAGCGCTATCGTTAATACAAGAATTGCAACTATCCAAATAATCCTAAAATTAGGATAGTCGTTTAATTTTTTGCTGCTCATTCCTACCACAAACACTATCAAAAAGATAACGGGTATTAAATGAGATCCAAAATTGAAATACAGCGTATTTAATAGGGTTTGTTTTGTTAACTCAGTGTTTAACAAAAAAGTGACGGTTATTATTGCGGTTTGTAAAGGAACCCATGTAAATAATAAACCATCACAACCTAAAAAATAAATAAAAAAAAGAAGAAGATTAGTAAAAATGAAAGCTGCACCGATTGTGTACAACAACATTCCTTAATTAAGAAAATACCATTCTCTATATATAGTATATACTTGACGGTGATTTAACAAAAATGCTTGCCACAACAACAAACATGGACGATAGGCTGGATAAGCTGGAAACTGGTGTCGATCGATTGGACCAACGAGTTGGTGAAATTGACGCCAAACTTGGTCATGTAATTCAATTGAACCAAGAAATGATGATACAAAGTAACGAAGGCTTTCGCAACATGCACAGTTCCTTAGAACTAAACAAAGAAATATTACAGAAATCTATTAATAAAATTAAATCGCAATACACCTCAAAATTTCAATTATATCTTTTTGGATTCATATTACTTATATGGACTATTTTCGTTGCGTTTATATTGCTTTCTTGATTATTGCTCGCTCACTCACAGGTTGGCTGGCTAAAACCGCCGACACCGATTATAATATGTACATTTTTTTATTTTGATCTATTTTATTATTTTACAACATCTACCTACAGAAATCTAAAATATTGAAAACCTATATTTTCTTCCGGCTCCGCCAAAAAAATATTTGTCAAACTTTTTCCAGCTAAATCTAAAACATGAAAAACCTATATTTTCTTCTTGGCGGAGCCAAAAAAACACCGGAATATTCCGGTGTTTTTTTCAGTATTTTCGTTACAAATATAGGTTTTTGCCAGAATCAAAATCATCAAAAAAAGTTTAGAATTATTATCTGAGCTTAAACACAGTCAAATCTAAAAAACCTATATTTATATCACATATTTTGGAAAATATTAGATTTTGTATAATAACCAATGAAATGTGTAAAAGACCGTTACAGGATTCGGGGTCAAGTGTCGATAAACGGCAAAGACTTTCGAGTGATACATCTGAAATTGGTGAAACGAAAGAGTCAGATGCATTGCCCGAATATTCTGCTGGCGAGACGAAAGAGGATAGGGCGGCCGACAGATTAAGGCAAAGACATGCTAATTCGTCTGAAAGTCAATCGCCTCCGTGTATTGCGGTCCTTTATACATATATTAAGGGTAGAACAATTAAGAGGAAATGGGTTAAAGGACAGTTTGTTCAAAGTGGAAATCCTATAACATTTACATCCAGAGTAAAGGCAGGTGAATGTTTCGGTGGTATAAATCGGAAAAAAATTGGCGATAATATAAACAACAAACAAAGATCCAAAATCAAAGGAGGTAAATACGACGGTCAATATGTTATGTTTTCTAACAAACCCGTTGAATCCATTATGTTTGAGGGAATCGAGATCAAACCTGCTCCTGCTCCTGCACTCAGAGTGAATGGTCAGAAATATGTTCATAACGGTATTGTTCGTATTTGGAACGGCCATAGTAATTGGAAATGCGTGGAACACAATAAAACCCTGTCCAAATGTGTTGAATGCGGTGGTGGTGGTGGACTCTGCCCTTGTGGAATTATCCCATCACGTTGCCGAATTTGCCGCGTTCAGCCATTGCTTCACTGCACTGAGTGTCCAACGACCTGGACATCGCAAGATAGGCTTGATAACCACATGCGCACCCATACAGGTGAAAAACCCTATGAATGTCATCTTTGTTCAGTTAAATTTGCTCAAAACGGTGATTTAACCTCCCACATGCGCACCCATACTGGTGAAAAACCCTATGAATGCCATCTTTGCAATTATAAATGTACTTCAAACGGTGGGTTGTCCAACCACATGCGCACCCATACTGGTGAAAAACCCTATGAATGCCATCTCTGCCCGTATAAAGGTGCTCAAAGCGGTCATTTGACCTCCCACAAAGGACTTATTCACGGCATCGGCAACGAGCAATGCACAATTTGTTGGGACAATTGCTACCGTCCACGTTCTTGGATAGACGCGGCAACAAAGGATAAAGTCAAGTGTTGCCGCACATGCTACAAGAATCAGACGGGTAAAGATATTCGAGTCGAGCAGGAGTGGTCAGATTTTTTGGACGACCATTTCGACAAAGAGTTTCGTCTTTGCTCGGATAATCAGGTGAATTCCTGCAACCGTTCACGCCCCGACGGGCTTTGGGCCTCCAACGATTTAGTTTTGCATTGGGAATTGGACGAGCACCAACATTCTGGTAAAAGCTACTCCTGCGAAGAGAAAAGAATTTCAGAGTTGTACGATCAATTTCCTGGCAAGCAATACATCGTGGTACGTGTCAACCCACACGCTTACACTCACCCTGCAGGTAAAGCCAAGCCCGATAAGAAGGAGCGCAAGGAATTGATGCTGAAGGTAATGAAAGCCTGCTTAACTAAGAAGTGGGATACCAAGATTCACGTAGTATACATGTTTTACTCCGAGACTAACGACAACATAACAAAAAGAATCAGCAAAACAATGCTGTACGACGCGGAGGATGTAGATGAATTCTGTAAATAAATAAAAATATTATTTTGATGGTAACCTCTGCAACACTGGATATGCTGAACTAACGTATACTATGTACTCAGCCACGCCACAGGCATTTTTACCCCTTTCCAGATGAATATATCCTTTTATACCCCAGTATTTGCTCCAACTGTTTTTAATGATCCAGTATTTTTTAGTATAGCCTACAATCGTTACCGCGTGATCGATATCAGTCCCGCACATCGACGCCCTGAAAATTCCGCCCCTATAGTTATCCCAATTTTTGCTGTCAACCCCGATTGAAACTGGCCCGTAATGATGTAACAGGTACTCGATTTGACCTTCCGCGCTTTTGGCGTTGTCCGACGACAGAACCCGCCAATTGGCTACCTTTACGTGGGATAGAACCTTACCATCTGGACATTTCTTGTCTTCGGCGAAGTATGGCATTTCTTTGTTCAACATGACTGCGTAGTGTCTTGCATATTCAAATACAGTACTCATAAGACCACCAAGTTCGCACGATTGTTTTTCGCTACAATCGAGTAAGTGCTGGACAGAAATTGAGGGCGGATGTCCGTGCCTTTTCAACCAGTATTCAAGCACTGTTGCGGACGCAAATGCGAAGCACCCACCGCATCCTTTCTGGTCCTTGACAGAACTAACAAAGGAGACACCATTAACATTTCTCCAATCTATAGGCGGGTAACTTTTACGTAATTTCGAGATATGTTCATTATGAGATTCACGGACTATATTTTTGTAGTGTTTCTTTTTTATCATTGAATTTCTCTTTAGCTCGTGTGGAAAACGATCGGAGCGAACAGTATGACCAAACTCTACGCCGTTTTTGATTTCATTCTTAACATTTTTAATTTTTTCTAACCGTAAATCCATTTCTGTGTAATTATTGTACGATTTCTCAAAACGTGACATATAATGACACAAGTCGACAGGTCTGTTATTTGTACATTTCTCGGCAGAAATAGTAGCAACCGATACTTGGAAAAGGTTCATTCCTATGAATATACAGAGAATATTCATAAATCGTAAATAGAAAAATTCCACTTAAGTATTATATTTTTATACGTTTTGTAGTCATTTACAATTGAATGTTGATAATGTCATTTTTCTTTTATAGCAAGTGTTTAAACATGTTGAGTGAAGCGTAATGGCTTCCTCTGCTGTTAATATATTGTCTTTGTTAGCATCGCAATCTTTTAAAACCTGATCTATTCCTCCAAACATATGAAACGGTATTCTTTGATACCATGGTAGGTATGTGTCTATAGCTTTTGAAAGTTCGAGTTTATCTATTTTGTTATCATGATTCAGATCACATTTGTTATAAAAGCAACTTATGGCGTCTTGACGGGATGGACAAGCGAAACTTTGAAACAAAATGGTAAATAATATTAAAAAAAACATGTTTTATATATTGATTCGATTTAAATACTGATTTTCTATTCGACTCGACGCGTTATGAAAATGTTGGATTTTAAAATGATATTGATAAGCCTATAGTTTTTTAATATAAAAAAGGACTAAACGATATAATATGTTATTACGTTATTTATTATATTCTTTTTTGACATTGTGTTTCATTTTACAATGTCGTAATTACAACCACTATCGAGTTAAACACCAAAAAAAATTCAATGAAGCGGTGACATATCTCAACTCAGACGTTTGTATAGACCCAATCACCAGAGCAGATCTTGGAACATTTAATCTATGTGAAAAGGCTACATTGATAGCTTCTGAAAACCCAAGCAGTGCGGCTTTCTACCAAATCCTAAACGATTGGCATCCTTGTGGACATTCCAGATGCGAGGGCTTATCAGATTGGTGTATAACGAACTTACATTGGTTTGTGTTTAGTATTGTTGGTATTGGTATGTTAATTTATATCAAATGGATCGATTATCAACGTGATATAATGTTTACGAAAATGCGATTGCCGCTAAGTTTGGCTTCCGTTGCGAAAAAGGATTGATTCTACTCACTTAGACTATAGTGTAGTATAAATCCATCTACAGTCTTCTGCAAAGCTTCTAAGACTTGTGAATGACCCGTTCAGTAATTTTTCACAAAGTGTTGGTAATTCTTTCTGTACAAATGTGGTAAATTTTTTAGGAGGAACGTAATGTAATTGTTCACTTAAAAACATTTTTTGTAGATCTTTTTCTTCATTTAAAGCAAAAAATAGTAAAGCATGTTTGGCAACACGATCGGTTGTTGATATAGTTTCTGCAAGTGTCCGTTTTAATCGCGGTGACATTTCATCTTGAAATTGTTTTTCCAAGTGTACTACAATATTTGAACAAATTGTACTTAAATCGGATGATTCAGTATCAATAATACAACGATAAATTTTATCGGATTTGCATCTTTTTTTTTCAATTTTAGTCATAGAGGTATACATAGTTGATTTCTATTGTATTTTGTATTCTTTTTTTGTAGTAAATACCTGGAAATTCTTTACATATTTCGTTTTTTTTTTTGGATTTACTATAAATACTGATTAAATAACTTCAGTGTATGGTGGACCTCAAAACATTCCAAAATATTTTCCGTTTTTTTTTACATTCTGCTTTAGATTCAACATATGTGCATTCTGTAGACAAGGCTGACAACAATGAAAATTTGATAGAAACTATAGCTACATTTCATACTATGAGAACCACACTATGTCAAACTATTATTAAACACGTTGGTAATGCTGTATTTTTTCATAATTTTGTTGGTGCTTGTTCGTGTTTACAATACAATTCTGTGCCTGAAAAATCAACATGTATTTTATCTGGAGTCACACTGAGTCGTGATAATGGTGTATTAATTGTTGTCGACAAATCTAAATTGTATACATTTCATAAACGTCTCAAAGTAATTGTTTTGACGTTTTGGTACCTGCTAAATCTCCCTGCGGAGTTAACGAAGGAATCAATTAATTGGTATAGAGAAGGGAAGCGGGGAAATACGGATGAAAAAACAATTGCGAATATCGTAGACATTATCTGTGATTATAATAATAACATGTTTGTCAAAAAAACATACGTTAAATTAATGAATAGTGTAGATTTTGTTCAAAATCAAATGAAAGAAATAACTGTTATTAATTCGACAAAACATGGGTCACAAATATAACTATTTAGAATATATAATGCATTTCGTTATGAACAATGATCACTCGTTTTTTAGGTTGGGTTTTAATATTTTTACAGTTTTTCACAAAAACAATATGGCGAGAACAGATAATCGCCATGCAAACTATTTTTTGTGCTGCAACAGCAAATCAAATCCAACCTTATCACTTGGCTACTGCTACTTTGATTGTCATTTTAAGTGCGGATCCAATCTCCACAGACATGACAAAATTTATTCTATTTCATATTACTGTCTTAAGCGCCGTTTATATTGAATACAGATTGCCATCCGCTCGATACGTATCGAGGACGGCTGTTGTATGGATAATACGATGGTTAGGAAGTTGTAACGATTTTTATTCGGATCCAGTACGTTCGTGTACAAAATGTCTTGTCTATATTATTATTGCAAATTTCCGGTTAAAATATTTGAACGCTAATTTTTACAAATGTATTTGGATTATTACGACACACGAAATTTGCTTGTTGATTCTCCCGATTCAATTGTTACGTGAGATTTATCTGGCGCGGCCGAGGGCCAATGCCCGAAAAAAAAACAACCACGTACTCACCCACTCTCGCGGCAAGAAAGATATTTTTATTGTTTGATATTTATTGTTTGTCTGTTGGCAAAAAAAAAATGAAAAGTTGTATAAAGGCCGAAGCGTTTAATAAAATAATGGAATTTACACTTCCTTCGCTCACTCAGCAATCATTTTCAAGATGGTACAATAAAAAAATACCACGGAATGACGGAATCGAAGAAAGAATAGTTTATCCGGGTGTCAAACTTGGTTGCAGTACAAAAAGTCGCGATTTGCGTTCACAAATAACACCGGGACATATTTTTATCACGCACGAGGTTGAAAATAACAAATTTCATCACAAAGTTCTTGGGAGTAATAATACATTTGCTCATTTACCAAAAAGATTATACAGTCATTGCTTTCATAATATAAATATACACAGTATTCCACCCAATAATAGAATCACCGTTAGGTTGACTGAAACGACTTCAGTCATTTTGCCATATATTCCGGATGATTTTGTCAATCAAAAAAAAGCAAAAAGGGGCACAATGGTACGAAAAACGAGAGGCACAGTAAAGAAAATCAAACACGAAAGAGCTGCAGCGCGTCAAGCACAATATTCAGGGAAAAAAAGAAAATACATTGGCTGGGTCACAAATGTGCTATCTGCCGATACTGATACTACTGCAGATGATGGCATTGACGGATTCAGGTTGAAAGAATACATCAGAGAACAAATAGACATATACGAGAGTTCATTGTTAACTGTTGTACCAAATCCATTTAGTTCGTGTAAATCAATTATAGACATTGAAAATGATCCAGAAAAGAAAGCCGCTTTTACCACAGTTCTACAGTATATTTTCCATTATCAACGAGAAGTGTAGGGTTCACGTTTTAATTTATAATAATATACAAGTATTTTGTTTTGATTGTAATCTTCCCAAAATAAACTCCGTATGTTCAAGACAACCTGCAATCGAGGGATTGTATGTTTTACAATTTTCACCGAAAATGATCTTTTCTAAATCAATTAAAGAGTTGGAGACCATTAAAATGGAGGCATTATCACTTTGTGTGGTTGCTGAGTCCGTAAAAGTACCAATAAGGTCGTCTTTGATTATTTTATGGATAAGTAATATCCGACTGAAGTGAGATGAAGATCTTGGTAATTCTGGTGGATAATTGAAAATAGTTTGTAATAGTTTTTCATTAGCGGCGTACAGGCTTTTTGCAGAAATGTCCTTGATTAAACTCATTCTATAAAGAATTAAGTTTTGTTCAAATAGAGCTTTGCAGAAAAAAAAACGAAATCCGATTTTTAGTTTATTTATTAGTTTACAATGTATTCACCACACCATTTTGTACGTGTATTGTTTTTAAGAATGTCGTACACTGACAACGTATTTTTATATCCCATCGCCTTGGCCGCAGCTACAACCGATGGGTATTCGGTTTGGGCATCTTTCTTGCCAATTTCCCAAATAATGCAAGGACGGTTGTTTGATCTTTCAGTATTCTCTTGATGTGTCAGGAATTGCAAATTATTGGCACAGTGATTTGTTGGATCAAAATCAATGTGGTCCACATCCAGTTGATATGGACCTGTAGCAAATGTCCAAACTATGCCTGTCTTGGCTTTCTGTTCGGCAATGTACTCATTCATTTGCTCTCTGTGGAATACCAAGGCAACGACACGATAAAAGTAAAGAGGCTTCTTCATCAACTTAATTTGAGGGCGTTTCTTTCCTTGGTAATTAGTAATCTTTGCGTTTTGAGTGGATTTCGTCACAGTTTTGAATCTTGCCAGGTTGCTGACGTAGTATTCAGTTAATGGAGGTATCGGTACTTCCAAAGTGAGATGATCGGCTGCCGTGACGGGTTTCCAAATTTCACCTTCAAGATCGGGCAAGTCGTACCAGGAGAATTGCGCCAAGCAGTCCTGACCTTTGTATTTGATCTTGACCAAACTATTTCTGGTCGGTATATCTTTGCGTGCAATAGAATGTGAAATCTGGTTTGATTTAAGCTTGTAATCGTCCATAACTTCTTTGCGATGGTCGTAATTTATGACGACAGGATTGCTTTCAGAATCGTGAAGGGGATTGCCTTCCAAATCAAAAACGGTCATGGTGCAGGGGGCTGATTGACTCATGGCCTGCTTGGCTATTTGTTCGGCCGACGGTTTTGTTTTTGCTTCGTGTTCAGCTTTTGTCATAATCTTACCGTTTGAGACATTATTGTTTGATGGGTTTCCGTCAATATGATCTACTGAAAAGTCATGTTTAAAATCTCGGAGGGGCATATCAGCAGTGCCGAGCTTTGCCGCTGGTGTGACCCGACCCCAAGCCAGACTGCCAAATTTCAAGGCTTGTGTTTCCATTGTTTGACCATAGTCATCTGTAATTGTAACCTTCAACCGACCTTTGTGGTTATCTTTAGCTGTTGGAGTTGTATAGTATTTAAAATCTTCACGCATCCGAATAAACAGGCAGGTTAAACTGGCAAAGGCTCTTTTGAAGTCCCTTCCAATTTGTTTGTAGATTATGCCATCCTTTTCAATTGCATTGGCTTCTTTTGGTGCACATACTTCTGGATGGCAAAGGTCACACCCCTGACAAAGTCCACCGCACGATGCCGCAGTAAAGAATAGAAATTTCAAATCTCCAATATCCGTGACGGACTGTGACGAAGTTCTCTGTCGTTTATTGACACTCGCCCCTGAATCCTGTAACGGTCTTTTACACATTTCATTGTTTATAATTATATTAAAAATCTAATATTTTCCAAAATATGTGAAGAAAATATAGGTTTTTGCTGGTTTTAGATTTGACTGAAAATAGTTTGTCAAAAATTCTAAACTTTATTTGATGATTTTGATTCTGGCAAAAACCTATATTGGAATAAAGTTTACCGAAAACAAAAATCAGTACTATTTATTGACCGAAGTTTATATATATGAATAAAGGATCGACATTGAGGGTGAAAAAAGGATCGACATTGAGGCAATTGGTGAAAAAGGCAATAAATCAAAATAGGGAGATAGCGGATATGAAAACGTGTAGTATACTTAATAAAGAAAAAATTGAGCAACAATCTATCAATATTATGGAATTGAACGAAAAGTTAAGCAAATTGGAAGCAAAAGTCATTAGATTGAGAGAGCAGAAGAGAAGATATGTTGAGCTTAACATAGCATTGGTTACTGAAATAAAAAGCTTACAAGTTGTAATAAGTCGACAGCAAAAGTCATTAGATTCATTAGTAAAGGAACATATAATTGATCCGGCGATAAGGAAGATGAAGGTTGCCCAGCAAAAACAGAAAAAATATAAACAAAAATATAATTTAATTTTTTAATCAAAATTACTATAAACTATTGACAAAAAGAGTTAAATGAACAATACACTACCGGATACAGGAAATATTCCAGAAAATGTGTAATATATACCGAAATATGAATAAAGAAATTACGCCCGCGGGCCAAAAAAATCACAAACTATTTTCTACAAAAAAAAAACGAAATCCGATTTTTACTATATATTGTCTCGTACTTTTTGCTGAATGATAAAACAATTAGAATTTGATATTAAAAAGATTCAAACAAATTTAAAAAGACTTGGGTTTCAATTTCCACCCTCTGTGGTCGAGAATCGTAATAGAATGATTGCGATTAATTATCGGTTGAAAGAGATTTCTACTGTTTTGACTGGTCAGTGCGGTGAAAAATTGTTGGAGAATGTAGAATTAGTTGCTGGTGCTGTTACAGCTACATACTGCTCGGTTCGTACGTTGAAAGAAGCCGTTGTTTCCATCGAAAAGTCTCGGAAATATATAGAGGAATATTTAAAAGTTTAATCCGTCGGAAATCAACCACTGCAAAGCTTTGTTTGTCGTTCCGGCCAAAGCTTGATCGCAGTACTTATTCGCGAGATCCGAGAGCGGTTGGCCTCTTTGACGAGCTAATAGAAATTGGGCCACAACCCATGCTTTTGCAGGTGTTTCCGTTGCGTAGTTGTATGCTTTACCATTCCGTCCGTCATTTTCATAATATACATTATGATCTCTCCCTTGATAACTGTTTAGTTTATTTGAGTTCGATGTTTTTCGCGCTTCGCGATTGACCGTAGATTTGTTGTTACTAATATAAGGCTCATGTTTATCCCATTCTTGATCCCATAACGACCAACAGTCCGAAGGAACTGAGATAACTTTCTTTCCTGTCAGTGTTTCCTCAGAATTCGGTAAAAAACATTGTTTTTTTTGACAAACGGCATCATAACAACACTGATAAACTATACGTCGGTTTAAATCAATAGAAAACCAAACGTGATTACCACGATGTTGACCATTCTTGATTTGACAATATCGAGAATGACTGGAAACAAATAATTGCCCGTTGCTTGTAATTGTTTGATTATTTATTTGCAATTGAGCATCAAGCGAATGGTCTAACCAATCAAAAACAGGAGTTAGTAACTGACAATCGGTTGAGTTTGATAACTTCTCGGAAGCTCTTTTTATAATTTTTGTTGTCCATCCGTTATAAGAATTTTGATCCCGATGGAAAAGTTCTTCCGGATGAGAAGACGTAGAGCATGGGATTGTATTGTCAATCTCTGAACATGTAAAAACATCAAGTGAAGAGGGTTGTGGGTATTGCACCAATAAAGAAGTCCAAGATTTATTGTGTTTCAATATACGTTGAGAACCAAATTTGGTTGATCCGTTTACTCGAAACATTCGATTTTTTGTATACACAGATGCATCTATATCAGAATAGCGCACTTTTTGCTCTATCATCGCGCAAATTACTCGTCTAACAAAAGCACCGACATGATAGACATTAGCAAAATATACGTTGGTACAGATCACATGGTAAGATGATTTTTCACTGCTTGACGAGTCGAGTACCTCAAAAACCGGTCTCAACATTGAATCTTTGCACTTTAAAAATTCAAGTAGACTATTATTAATATATTCGACTAAACTATGAATATCAACAACATCAGTTTCTGATTCTATATCCAAAAATAAACGCGTTGGACAATTTTCTTTCAGCGTTTCGTACCAATGTTTATTTTTAATACTGTCATATAATTTATCTAATTCAACTATATTTTTTACGTAAAAAACTTTTGATCCAGATTTATTTATATCTTCGGCAATAATAATATCATTTGAATTGGAAACAGCCAAAGCTTGTCCTAATTTGTAAAATTTCATTTTTTTTTGTAGATATTATTTTTAAAACTGATCTTAGAGTAAATAAAAAAAAAACTTAAATATGATACGGATTTTGGTTTTCCGGCCCGAAACTTTTTTTACTCTGGCAATTTTGATTCTGGCAAAAACCTATATTTGAGCCTGCGAAACGAAAATCCAGCCTGCGAGAAAAAAACACCGGAATATTCCGGTGTTTTTTTGGCGGAGCCGGAAGCAAATATAGGTTTTTCATAATTTAGATTTAGCTGGAAAAAGTTTGTCAAAAATTCTAAACTTTTTTAGCCCGCGAGATGATTTAGATTCTGGCAAAAACCTATATTTGTAACGAAAATCCTGGAAAAAACACCGGAATATTCCGGTGTTTTTTTGGCGGAGCCGGAAAAAAATATAGGTTTTTCATGTTTTAGATTTGACTGTGAGCAGAGTTCAGACAAAAAGTGTCGTCTTATCCATACAAAAAAATCCAGGATTCGTAAGGAAAATATAGGTATTAACCAGATTCCTACAAAGTAATATCAAAAAAAAATCCAGAAATGTCTTCAAGCAATTCTTCAAGTAGTTCTTCGTCTTCTTCGCACTGGAACAATTTTATACTTCCGTTAAATTCATCACCTCCAAAAAAAAAACAAAAAACGGAAGAACAACCCAATTATACTTTTCAAAGTCTCGAAACCCCGCTGGAAATTGTACCAGACATTTGTGTTCCGTCAACATCAGAACACAACTTGCGTTCTGAATCACTGATGGTTGCTGAAACGAATTTTTTCAACCAGCGTAATATGGACTACTGGCATAGACATGACCTGTCTCACTTGAGACCTTATGATTTTCCATATGTCCGAGCACTTTTACAACAGAAGGCTTGTGATACCCTGTCTCCTGAAGATATTAAGCATAAAGAACATGTTAGAGTCAGCATTCAAGTAGTGACACGAGCATATGAAGAGAAATATTTATGCGAGCCAACTGGAAAACAACGCGCCTGTATTCTCGGGGATCAGTGTCAAGGTCTTCATTTGCCTTACGTGACGTCAAATGCGTTTATTGTCCGTGAGTTTCTCTTACCTACTGAGGAAGAAGACTATTTGAGAACTGGTAAACTGCCGTCTGAGGAGCGTCTCTGTCTTTTATGCAAACGTTCGGAAATCGCCAGGGCTTTTATTAATATACGTGCAGATGGAATGGGTGTCAAAAATAATGTTATTCTCCAAGACTACCGCAACATCGTCGGTGAAACGGGTGAATATTGTTTGGAAGACTGCATCGTCAGTTCTCATCGCATTTTCCAGGGTCTTTTGGACCCAATTGTCTTGCATTTAAGAAATGCTTATCGTTTAAAGATAAAGGATGGCGTTCGTCACTACGAACAATGGCGTATGAAATATCCGGGTCAACAAGACCATTTTTTAGTGGATGCGCCCTTGGCAGTTTGACTGACCTTGGGCGCATTTCACCCTATGAATTTGACGACGGAACAACCCGAAGTTTGCCTGAACAAACACTGTACCATCATTTTGTCGGTACCCGTTTTGAGTGGTTGTTTATGGGATCTTTTTGGGACAGATTGCAAACTGCGTCTTTAAATACAACTACTACTGACGGTTGGCAAATACCAAAGATCCACGCTTCATCACAAAAAGTATGTGCATTTGTCTCTATCGTCAATGATATTATTCATTTAACACAATTAGAAGATTTACCAAACTCAATAGCTTTAAACATCCACGTTTACTACGACGCACACGTACCATTGATGTGTGCTATCGAAGACGCGTCGACGACAGATATTATGCCACTCTTCCACAAATATGCACCAAAAACAACAACTGTTATCCAAGAGTCCTGTTTGCCGGATATCATAAACGAACACCTTGAATGTTCATTCTGGAATGAAAACAAGACGAAAATGAAGCCAATAGTTCATTTGATGTGTAAGGCATTGCCTCAGCGTTGTCAAATCCGTAATCTACGAGAAATCATTTCCAATTATTGTCAAACAGACGACACTGTTCATGAATTTATGCGTTCTGCATTACTCTGTTCTTTGTTAGGTATGTACGAACACTGTCAGTTTAGATTGTCTTGGTCTGCCAGAAAACAAATTATTCGGCGTTTAATATATTCAAATCCGAACCGTACTCAATTACAAGAGTGGTTATTTACAAACTACCAACATTTATTATTTTATACAATTAAAGAATTTATGACATTTTCTATGCCGATGATACCAGCATTGTATGACGAATTATGTGTAACTTATAAATGGAATATTTTTGAGAAAACGGTTCGTACTGCTATGGACAGAGCTCGCGAAACTGTACAAAATAATATAAAAATTAGTTCGTCCATTCATGATTGGATGGAACACGTGGAAAACGCATTGGTGCTCGTGAATAAACAACAATTGGTTCATTTATACAGACCTCAGCGTCAAACTTTCAGTCAAACCGTAATAACAATGTGTAACCGTATGGATGAACAAACACAAAACACTGATATTTATTCAGAATTTCCCGTTGAGTACGTCTCACTGTTACGCCGAATGACTCAACGCGTACCAAGAGGACACATACATATAGAATGGTTGAAATATTTTAATGTACAACAATCTGCCATTGATTCATTGTGCAATATGTATAAACATGTTGCACAAAATGCGTTTAGAAGTGATTTGCGCAAATTATTATCAACATTACCGAGACACGATTTTGAGGCTGTACGTGCTCTTTTCGCTGCATTTAGACAAACACATTCAGTAATACGAGTGTTTCAGTTGCCAGCCCATTACTATGAAGCACAGTGTATTGCATTACGTAGAAGATATGGTTTGATACCTCAAGAAGAATTGTCTCAACATGTCGGTCAGGTTTATTTATGTATTTCTTGCAATACTTTTAAGGGATTCATAGTCAACAAAGATAGCAAAGTCAATAATCTGTTTGCAAATGGTCATTCGAAAATAATTGTTGATGACGAAAGTTTAAAATGCTATTGTGGGAGACGATCCGAAAAATCAGATACAAAGAAAAGAAATAGAATTGATGTAGAAACATTTTCAACAGTAACTGAAAGAAGTGAAGTCTCAAAAAGACAACAGAAAAAAGAATGGAAAATGGCCAAAAAAAATGTTCAAAATCAACGCTGCGCCAACACCGAATGTATGAAAGTAAACATTACCGGATGCTTGTTACAGTTCTACGACCAACTTTATCTATTCTGTCCGATTTGTGCGAATCCAACAACTTTTCATAGCGAACAACACGATAAAAACGGGTTCACCTGCTCACAGTGTTGTAAAGGAGGTACGTTGTTTACGAATGTATCTTGCTCGATATGTGGTATCTTCAAAGGCAAAGATTCTTGGGAAACCATTACATGTGATTACGAAAATGGTAAAAATGAAACAATTGCAGTTTGTAATAGTTGTTTTAAAAAACATTGCCTCAATCAATATGAAGGTTCCGTACCATACAATTTAATTGAAGAACAAAGAAATAAAATAAAAAATCAGAGAAAAAAAAAATAGACTTTTTAAAGAACTCTGCTCGCCAGAAATCCAATATATGTACCATAGAAACTACAAAACTATCAGATAAAATATATATACAGTTATTATGTCACAAATAGAGATAGAGCAAGAATCGGTTGTCTGGCAAATTCCTTTGCCAGATAAAGTCATCATTAATAATTTTTTACCAGAAGAATATTTTTATATTGCCATTTTGGCCATATCATTCATGTATTCTGTATTTTTGTTAAAAAGCAAGCCGCAAAACCCTTCCCGATGAACGGTCTGTCATATTTGGTAGTGTCTGTAAAACAGATTCCAAATCCCAGCCAGCAGAAACCAACCTCTCTTTATCATAAAAACCGGCGCTGACAAGATCCGTAAGACTCGGGTTCCAATATTGTTTGATATCTTCCAGTGAGAACCCAAACATACGCCAATTATCGACACTGGCACCCATTTGCATCATCACGTTCCAAGAAAATCCCAATTCAAGTAATTGGTGAGTAGTATATTTGAAATCTGCCAATTCACTTAAACTTATATTGGTTTGAAGTAATTTATGTGCATCAAGATTGAGTAGTCGTCGCTGCTGCTGCCAACTGAACATTTTCACCTCTTTTGGGGTAATTCCCATGTCAACCATATGTTCCCAAAGAAATCCGAACTCTAAAATGTCCGCTGATTCATACGTTTCAGCAATTTTATTCCACTTAATACGTTCATGCACAGCATCCTTCGGCGAAAATCCTGCCAAAGAAATAAAATGCAAACTTTTATTATGATAGACATTGTCTGCCAAATGTTGGAGTGATGGTGTTAATGGGGAAATGATATCTGTGATTTTTTTGAAAATTGTACGCGTAGGAACACATTGCAATTGACGTTGTTGGATCTTTGAAGCTATAGCGGACGTGATAGCTACCTCTCTATCCACGCCCACATCAGGGAGAGAAGTAGTAGTTTCATTACATTGTGGACATTGTGATGAAAAATGACGCATAAATATACAAGAAAGATGGAAAGTATGACCACATTTGAATGTTGCTGTATTTACATTAGTGATGGTATCTTTACACAATCTACAGCTCATAGTTGTAAATAAAATATAGCGCTATTTATAATATGTTTTTTCAGTTTATTAATATATATTATCTTTTTTAGTTAGTCTGTCGTGGTCTTCTTACCTCGTCCTCGTGATCTGACTACTTTACTCGGGTTAGGGGGATCATTTTTAGTTTCATAGGACGTGCTGTCATTTTCATTGGACGTGCTGACATTTGTAGTAGATGATGTTGTAGTGATCACGTTGCATCTGTGTAGAACGACATCTAACGGAGAACCCTTTTTAGAAAAAGACATGGCAGTACCCATAATCATTTTAGAAGCAATATTTTGTCCAAATTCCGTCACCATTTTGTCATAAGGCGTAACTGTGAATTGAAACTTAGTACCCGGGATTCCTCCTTGTGCATTAGCTCTGTTATTGCCTCTTGGTCCGTCCACAGGAGGTACACTGGCACAGATGATATCACCGGGGTAAATGTTGTGTTCACCATTATTAAAAATGGTGTTTAACCCTGCTACAGTTACAACAAAACCTTGTTCATAGATGTCAGTCTCAGGTTTGAATCCAGTCACTGCAACACCCGCATATTTCAATTGTTCAATAGCGTCTTTGCGTCTTTGTTTTTTCGCTGCTTTATCGTTAGCAGACGAAGTAGATGAGTTTTTAAGTAATCCAGCAGCAAATCCAAAGCAATGCATTTGGTGATCACCATATCGACGAACAGCTTTACTTTCGTCATGGTGCATTAAAATTTCACCTTCCATAATTTGAAAGTCCTCAATAGAAGTAGAACCTTTGTAAATGCGTTCACCACTTGCTGGTGCAGCACCATATTTTACTTTTTGATAATGACGAAGATCGTAGACAGCATTAAAATCAAAAGAGGTAGGACGTGCGAAAGGTTTGATACGACGGCGTTTGTTATTAGAGAACATAAGTTTTTGTAATGAAAAAGAATGTGATTTATATACCGTGTTTTTGTTATATTAGACTGATCTCTTTTTAGGATAAAACCTTTATTTATATTTTGTTACACGAGCATTTCATTCCAGAGTTACATAATGTATCACTATATTACTTTGTTAAATTCTCATCAATACCTCAATACGTTCTAATGATTTACATGCTTCTGTAACAAGATGTCCTTCTTGGATAGAATGGTCACTCGGAGTTTTCAACGTCACCTGTGAAACAATTCCAATTGGAATCAAGTGTTTGGCTTTATCGTAATCGGTTGAAGAATCTAACACTGCTGTGACTTGGATGTATTTCCCCTTTTCCGCTGTACCAGGAACAAAAATCCTCTGACCGTTCGGATCTCTTGATGCTTTACTATTGTGTTCCATTTCAAAAAAACCTAACATAACACAAGTACCTTTCGTTAAATGACCTTTTGCCTTAGACGGTTTCCAGAGTCGCGCGACTCTGGATCTTCCTCGTACATTTATATTTAACAAACGTTGCCATTTAGATCCAGTATCCATGTCGGTGTTTAAGATTCCAAAATAGTTAAAATCTTTCAACACTTTCTCTACTGTGTTGTATTTCCTTTTTTGGTTTCCATCTGTGCCCTCAAGGCGTGTGCGTAACATATGATTGAGAACCGGTAGATTAGCAACTGTATTGTGGCGACTATCTCTTGATTTGACATTTTTTTCTACAAATAAAATATCGCCTTCGGAATACCCCTTTTCATAACCTGACGAAAATGGTCTTACAAAAAGTGGGACGGATGCGGTAGAATTGACCATCGCTTCTGGAACTGAATTATGTAGTGTTGGGCGGGTCAACGCATTTACACTCGGCTTGTTCGAATAGTCTCCAGCGACATTTGACGAAGAACTGAATTGAAATGGTGCGTTTTGGTTAACATCACCAGGTGTAGGCATACCGGCAGATAATAATCTTTTCATTGAACTCATTTTTTATGTTAATAAAATCAACTCTATTTATACTGTTGTATTTTACTTCTATGTGTGGTCTACTTGGAAAATAAGGATTCAAAATTTATATTTAGTATTTTATATTTTGCTTGAAGGTGATGCCCTCGGCTCCGCATGGGTCTTGGCCCGCGGGAAGCAAAAAAAAATGTATATAAATAATTTTCTAAACCGACCCCCGCCCTCAATTGAAACTATAAGGTTTTACACTTCCCGTCGATTTGCCAGAATCTTTTGATAATGTATTCTTGTAATATTTGATTAAATCTAATTTATGCTTACTTAAAGTAACAAAAACCTTCAAACTTCCATTGTCAACTTTAGTACGTCCTGTGACGTTATTCCTCGACAAGATTTGCGATGATCTTACATGTCTTTGCATTGTATTTACTTGTGCGATCTCAGAACCTATCATTCTCTTCATGTTCAGCTGATGTTTAGAAAAATGTGCTTTGCAACACTCTACGGTGACCGTGGGACATTTAATCCCCTGCCTCTCAAGCGGCTCTTGTACTTGCGTTCTGAAAATTTCAGCCTGTAGCTTGTAAATTTCACTGTCTTGTATCTTCCCTACTAATTGTGAATCAATTTCTTGCATGCGCGCTATTATCTGATGTGCTTGGCCCGACGTACCCCCGTCGCCATACGAACACAACACACACTTTTGGTTTTCATCTTCCAATTCATCATCAGATTCGTCACCAAAAGTGCAAGCAATGAATCGTCCAATATCTTCGTCGCCCTCATCTGTGTGAACCGGTTCAAATGGTAAAGTTGGTAATTCCATTCATGTATATAAGCGTGCAAACACGCTTATATACAATTATTTTTATATACAATTCGCTCGACCGGTTTAATATTTTTTAGATTGTTGAAGGTGATGATTCGAAGTCAATGTAAAAAATTATTAAAAACAATAAACATAAAAAATGGCGAGGTGAATACTGTGCTTCGCGCTAAATTAAAATGCTTCTCCAAACAATAAAAATGCGGTATATATATCGTCGATATGTTTGTCAAAATATGTCAATTAAAGTTAATAAATATGAAGCAAATGACTTTGATGCAAAAACAAGTGAAGCCTTGGAATTTGTTGTTAGCACTCTGAAAAAACAAGTAGAACACGTAAAGGAAGTTACGTTTTTTTCCAACTTTTCGATCGACAAAAGTAATACTTTAAAATATGGCCAACTTGTTACGAAAGGCTTAGTTGTCCAAGTTAGTCCAAATTATGTTATGTCCGGTGCGGATATGAGTTGGTTTCATCCAAATATCGGTTCTGGTCGGTCTCTATACAGTGTCGACAAATCTTTATCTAAATCTGCATTACAATCTGTCGTTTTTGAGAATGACGACTCTTCTATTGGCGAATATCTGACCACAACACCCGACGAATTTGGAAGCTCTGAGGTATCTCATCACGTTATTATTGATTCTGGCCCAAATTTTTGTAATATGTATTCGGATTTTTTGAATAGTGGTATTACTGCGGGTGAAGTTCAAGTACAATGGAAAAACACCGGTCGACAAGAATCTACCAATTTGAGACATAGATCTGTCGCCAGTTTAGTTACATCTAATCCAATTTATTCAGATACGACCAATGACATTTTATCGGACATGCAAAGCATTTACTTCACCAATAATGTTGTAAAGCAGAAAGATAATAAATTACTGATGAAATCTTCCGTTTTAGGTGGATATCGTCAGTACGACTTGACAAGCAAAACACGTATGTTTTACCCTGCGAGTTTGGGAACTTCGTCGAATTATTACAAATGGGACGCCATGAAAGCACAAAACGTGAACCGTATTGCGGAGACCTGTTCTTGGTCGGGTGACCAGATTCCTTTCAATACGCAAGTCATGACACCGCCAGCTATCAAAGGAGCTGCTATCCGTACTATGGAGGATTCCTACGCAATGACGGGGTTGACTTCATTTGTTATGAGATTAAACCATTTGTCTGGTGATGCTTCGATTGTTGATAAAATGGCTCCAGCGGATGTACTTTCTTTGACGCCAGAAGATAATGTTGATTCAATTTCCGCCCCTATTGATTCTGGTCATGAAGTTTTTCAAAAATTGATGGCCAACCTTGTTTCCATTCAACAAAGTTGCCCTGAATTTCAATTGTTAAATCCTAAATTTGTAAAGGGAGGTAGACTTTCTCTGCCTTTAGACGTTTATAAACAAATCGTATAAAAAAATAAATTTATTGTGTTTTAATAAAACGTGGATTACAATAGTCCTACCGGTAAAATGGATTGGAAAAGTCCTTTATTTGTTTTCCCTTGACCGTTCTGATCCTTCGCAATAACATTGTTTGTTCTTGGTGGAGTCGGCTAAATATTCTGTCTTTTTGTTTATCTGAACTGTCGAAATATCTGGTGAGACCCATTCGGATTGCCACCAAACGAGCGAAAAGTGTCTGGTATCGGGTGTCTTCGACAAGTACTTTTAAAAGAATCGTTCGCTTTGTAAACCCTACGACTATCATTTGTGCTTCCATGATATGACCGTAAACTTCGGGCGTTAATTGGACGTTGCCCGATATTTCTGGCATGTTTACCCAAGCATTTTTATCGGATTGTGTAGTATTTGTTATCACGTTATCCACTTCTACATCTTCACCAACGTGATATGCTCTGGGTACATGTATTGGTCCTGGTGAATTGTGGTCATATTTATTTTGATACATTTGAGTTTTATAAACAACTTTGAAAACTGTTCCTATATTTTTTTTTGAAAAGGCAGCCACCATCATCAGAAAACGATACGACGGGTCATCTCTAACATGTTTTGTATATTCTTGTCGTTTTTGTAGATTTTTAATATCTGGGTGTGGTTCTTCGTACACTTTACGTCTATCGACCATATCTTGGTCCGTCAATTCATTTTCAGTGTCAATTTTAAATCCTGTGTGATTCTCATTCCACACACCTTCGGCATTTTCAAAGTTGTTTTCACGGTCAGGGCGAGCAAAATCTAAAGAATGTTCGTTCCAGTGTTCTGTCATTTTTTTTCAATGAACTTAACTTTATATAGTCAGTATATGATAGCCAGTTATATCTATTTTTTTTTTGAACATGCACACAAATCTAAAATTCTTTAGTATATAACATGGCTTTGTCAAATTAAATAATTATGTCTAAAATTCAAAGACCAGTTAACACATTAGAAATTACCCCTAAAACTACAAAACTTTCCGCTCCTGTAGCTGATTCGAATTCGGCAGACTCGCCAAAAGAAGCATACACTACTCGTGTCGTCTTCGAGTCTAATGCGTCTGCCGACCAACTGCAAAATGGAGTTATTGTCCAGCTTTCCAACGCTGCTCATGTCTTTAACGGCTCAAATTCCGAACAAGATGTTTCCAAAGGTATCTTGACTGGCATCACCGTCAAAAGCATCTACTCTGATTGCAGCGAACCAGTCACTTTTGCATTGAACCTTTACAATTCTTCTGGTCAAGAACCGTCGATTAAAAACAACGAAGGATGGTTGCATACCCCGACTCAAACCGATTTCGGAGCTATGGCCAGTTCCCGAGACGACGAAGGATACCGCAATTTGCTTTCTGTCATGCCTTTTGAAAAATCTCGTTCTGAATTGTCTGTCTACCAACCAAACGAAATTGCTACTGATCGTTACATCCAACAATACGGGAATCTTTCCAGTGAATCGTTGTACAAAGATGTAGTCAGTTTCCCAGGAGAACAATACTACTTGGTTTCGCAAGACCACGCCGTTTTGAACGTTATTCGCCAAAATTGGGAAGCGCTTGGGATAAATGTCGATGCAGAAGCCAGATTCGGTGGTAAATACGTCCAAATTCCGACAAAAGTATTTGATCGTGTTGTTTCAGATTTGAAATCACAAGTGTTGACTCGAATGCCCTTTACTAATTTGAACGATGTACGAGCAAAATTTTACAGCAAACCTGTCGAACACTACGCGGAGAGACACGTTGACGGAAATGATGGCATGTACAAGGTCTGTGTTGAGTTGAGCCTTTCATACACATTTCCGAGCGAACCTGTCAGCGCTGAAGAAACTACGGAAACCGATATGTAAATTAAAATAATAATAACTGGGCCGTGGCCCTCGCGAAGCAAAAAAAAAATAAATAATTAAATCTGTTTTAAACATCACAAAAAAAATATTATTTGTATTGACTCAGCTAAATCTAAAACCAGCAAAAACCTATATTTTCTTCACCGCTTTTTTATTTTATACTCCACAGATTTCTTCTTACTGAACGAATCTTCACCTTCATACTTAAACATATTCCGGTGTTTTTTTCAGAATTTTCGTTACAAATATAGATTTTTGCAATATTTGAAATATACATAAAAAGTTTTAGAATTTTTGACAAACTATTTTCAGTCAAATCTAAATCCAGCAAAAACCTATATTTTCTTCACATTTTTCGGAAAAATCACCGGAATATTCCGGTGTTTTTTTCAGAATTTTCGTTACAAATATAGGTTTTTCCAATAATCAAAATCATCAAAAAAAGTTTAGATTTTTTGGACAAACTATTTACAGCTAAATCTAAAATATGAAAAACCTATATACATTTTATTTTAATACATTTTTTTTTATTTACAAATACATATGTTTTGGCGGTTTCGACTTGGTAAAAACTTGTGAATGGTTTTG
>Ga0206682_10000302_pt1 | contig 53573 bp, 34 predicted proteins | sample M240m12015metaG_FD_155444 | JGI IMG/M metagenome (GOLD analysis project Ga0206682, IMG submission 155444) | Ammonia-oxidizing marine archaeal communities from Monterey Bay, California, United States - M2 40m 12015 | ecosystem: Environmental > Aquatic > Marine > Intertidal zone | place: USA... | reverse complement strand
GATGGGCGTGATCGAGGTCATCGTCGGCGTCGGCGCGAACGCGCGAGGGCCGACCGCGCGCGACGGTGTGCGGCGCGCGCGATCGATGCGATTGCGCGCGAATCGAAAATGAATGATATTCAGGGTGATATTCAGGGTTACACCACTGCGGGCTAACAGACGTGGCAGCCGCAGAAGACGCGCGCGAGGTCGCGGACGACGCCGCGCGGCCCGAACGCGTTGCGGTCGTCGAGAACGAGTCTGGGAGGACCGGACGTGCGAAGGGCGTCGACGCGCCCGGCGCGGACGTCGGCGGCGAAGGCGGCGATGTCTAAGACGTAACGCACGCCGGAGTCGTTTCCAGAGTCGAGCGCCTCGTAAATCTCCGTCAGACGCGACACGGGTAAAATTTCCAACTCGGGGACGATGCCGTGCGCGGCGCACAGATCCATCACCTCCTGCGTCGCGCGAATACCGCCGATCGCCGAGGCGACGATCGGGCTGTTTTCGCCTCGCACGCCGCGCGCCACCATGCCCGAGACGAGTCCCGCGTGTAAACCGAGCACGACTTGTTTCGCGCGCGGGCGTCCGCGTTCGCGTTTTTTGAGCAACTTTTGAAATCGCAGGTAATCGTGCGCCACGGGCACGGTGTTCAAAATTAAATCCAGCGTCCCTCGCGCGCGACGCATCGCGTCCGCGTCCTCCGAGCTCGCGAACGCCGTCGCCCCGCATCGACGCGCCAAACTCCTCTTCGTCTCGCTTCGACTGAAGACCACCACCTCCGACGCGCCCATCGCGCGCGCGATCTTCACCGCCATGACCCCTAACCCCCCCAATCCGACCACGCCGACCGCGCTTCCCGCGCCGACGCCGTATCGCTTCATCGGATCGTACACCGTCACCCCCGCGCACATCACCGGTCCCGCGGCTTCCATCGGATACGCCTTCGGCACTCGAATCCCGAACCGTTCGTCCACGACGTGATGCGTCGCGTACCCTCCCATCGTGTGCCCTCCCACCGGCCACGTCCCCGCGCGTCCGTGCTTATCCTCGTCGCCGTACGTCCCGACCATCCCCCGCGCGCACCGATGCTCGTCGCCCGCGCCGCACGCCTCGCACGCCAGGCACGCGTCCACGACGCACCCCACGCCGCACCGATCGCCGATCGCGAACCGCGTGACGCCGTCGCCGATCGCGACGACCTCGCCCGCGAGCTCGTGGCCCGGCACCGCCGGGTACTCGGTCGCGCCGAGCGCGCGCCGCAGGTGCCCGGCGGCGGCGTGCACGTCGCTGTGGCACACGCCGCAGTGCGTGAGCTCGAGCAGGACGTCGCGCGCGCCGAGCGGGCGACGGTGCGCGTCGATCGGTTCGAATCGACACGCCGCGTCGCGCGTCGCCATGCAGACGCACGGCGTCGGACGCATCGCGACGGAACGATCGACGCGCGGTGATGTGGCGCGACAGCGCGACGCGCGCGATGGGACGACGCGGACGAGGCGACGGGGCGACGACGACGGCGCTCGCGGACGTCGTCGACGCGGTGCGCGAGCGCGAGCGAGGCGCGCGGAGGCGCGAAAGCGCGGCGAATGAATGGATTTGGCGTAACGGTCGAACGAAGACTGACGACGACGCGACGACGCGACGACGCGGGCGCAGGTGGCGAGGAGCTACGCGAGGGATAGATCGCTGTGTGTGTCGTTCGCGGCGTGCGTGGGGGGCGTGGCGGCGTACGCGGCGCATCAGACGGGGAAGGATGAGACGCGGGCGTTCGCGCGAGCGATGCGCGCGGCGGCGGCGGCGGCGGCGGCGCCGAGAGGACGCGAAAGAAGCGCGATGAAACGAGACGAAGGCGCGACGTCGACGTCGACGGCTGATGAGGGTGGGACGGCGTCGAGCGCGTCGACGGCGGTGACGGCGACGGGGGGGTCGGGGGAGAAGAAGAAGAAGAAATCGACGCCGAGACGGAGATCCGCGGCGGCGGTGGACGCGACGTTCGCGAGGCGATTGAGGTTTTTGCTCGGGATCGTCGTGCCATCGTGGCGAAGCGAGGAGGCGTTTTTGTTGCTCACGCAGTCGTGCGCGCTCGTGTCGCGCTCGTTCATATCGTTGCGGATCGCGGAGAAGGGAGGGGACGGGATGCGCGCGGTGATGGAGCGCGATTGGCGCGAGGCGTCGTCGGTGCTGACGGACTTTTTCGTCTCGGGCGTCGCGGCGTCGGTGGTGAACTCGGCGCTCAAGTATTTGACCAATAGCATCACGACGTGCTTTCGCGAGCGGTTGACTCTGTACGTGCACGACGCGTATTTGTCGCATCGAGCGTATTACAAGGCGGCGGTGCTTCGACACGGCGACTTGGACAACGCCGATCAACGCGTGGCGGAGGATTTGCACCAGTTCTGCGCCACGACGAGCGATTTATACGCGCGAACGTTCAAACCGCTTTTGGATGTGATTTTAAGCACGTCTCGAATGGCGCAGACGATGGGATACTCGGGGCTCTTCGTGTTGTACGCGTACTTTGGCCTCTCTGGCGCCGCGGTGCGAGCTTTTTCGCCGCCGTTCGGCGAGTACATCGCGCAGACGCAAAAGCGCGAAGGCGAGTTCCGCCGCGCGCACTCGAGGTTGATTCAACACGCCGAAGAAGTCGCCTTTCTCGACGGGAGCGCGCGCGAGAAGGAAATCTTAAACAAATCGTTGCACGAGGTGACGACGTGGAGTCACTTTTACTACTACTCTCAATTCAAGCAGGGCATCGTCGATCAATACGCGCTGAAATATTTTGCGTCAATGATCGGCTGGCCCGTGCTCGCGGTTCCGTTCATGTACTCTGACTTGAGCGCGAGCGAGATCGCGGCGAGGTACAAGGAGAACGACACCCTCATCAAGAGCGCGAGCGGCTCCATCGGAGATTTAATGTTGGTGTACAAAAAGCTCCAGCGTTTGGCTGGGTTCACCGCGCGAGTCACCGAGCTCATCGAGAGCGTAGACTCCGTGTCCGCCGAAGCGAGCACGGTTCAAGTCGCGGGCGAGGACGATGGAATCCACTTCAAAGACGTCACCGTCTACGCGCCCGACGGCCGATTGCTGGTGAAGAATTTGAACTTGGACATCAATCCGGGCGAGAGCGTCTTCATCACCGGCGCGAACGGCGCGGGGAAGACATCAATCTTCCGCGTTCTCGCCGGCCTGTGGCGCGCGGCTTCCGGCAGCGTCGTTCGCCCGTCCCACGGTTTGGCCACGACGGCGGACGGCGACGCCGCCATCTTTTACGTCCCCCAGCGCCCGTACTTGGTCTCCGGTACGCTTCGAGACCAAGTGATGTACCCGCTGGCCGGCGATGACGAACGCGACGACGAAGTGCTGGAGTGTTTGCAGCTCGCAAACTTGATGAAAGTCGTGGATGCGAGCGAAGGCGGTTTGAGCAGAGTCGAGCACGATTGGACCGACGTCTTGAGCGGCGGCGAAAAGCAACGCATCGGTTTGGCCAGGCTGTACTTCCATCGACCCACGTTTGCCATCCTGGACGAGGCCACGAGCGCGATCAATCCAGACGAAGAAGGTTTGCTCTACGCGCACATAGAAACTCTCGGCATCACCGCGTTCAGCATCGCCCATCGCTTGGAGCTCAAGCGCTTCCACGCCATGCACTTGCACTTGGCCGCCGACGGTTCGGGGCGTTGGTCGCTCAAGAATCTCCGCCGCACGAGCTGGAACCTCGATTCGATGAACTCTCTCACCGACAATCTCCGTCGGTCGATCTCGTTGCCCCAGTGAAATATAATTGTAAAAATACAAAATCGATCCGCTACGCGTTTCGATCGCTACGTCGTCGCGTCGTCGTCTATCCCTCGTCATCATCGCCCTCCACCAATTCAAAAGCCGCCAGCCCGTGCCCGTGCCCCGCGAACGTCTCTTTCTCCCCCTTCCCCGTTCGTTTCCGTTTCCGCGCCCCCGTTTCGGGCGTCTTCCCGTCTTCGTCGTCGTCCGCCGCGCGCGCCCTCGCGCCGTCGCGACACCCCGCGCACAAATCGAACGCGTCTCCCCTCAGCTCGCACACGACGCACGACCAGCGCGCGCGTCCCGGCAGTATGTACAGCCCGCATCCATCGCACGTGCGCGGGAGCTCCCAGACGTCGCCGCGATCGACGCGCGCGTCGGCGACGCCGATGGTTCGTTCGAGCTCGGCGTCGAACGACACCGCGCGCGCGCGCCGCGGCGCCGCCGCGCGCGACGGCGCGGCGTCGAGCGCGCGCGCCGCCTTCGTCGCCGTCGTCGCCGCCGCGCGCGCGTCGCGCGTCGCGCGCGCGCGGACGACGCGCGTCGACGCCATCGACGCGCCGCGCTCTGACGGCACTGCGCGTCGCGTCGCGCCGCGCGTCGTCGTCCGCGCGCGACGCGCGCGCGCGCGCGCGTCGGACGATCGACATGGCGCTCGCGCGCCGCGCGATGGCGCGCGCGATGGCGCGCGCGCGCGACGGCGTCGCGGCGACGATGGCGCGCGGAGGCGCGACGGCGACGACGACGGCGACGACGCGGTCGGACGACGCGACGCGCGCGCGCGACGCGCGAACGATGGCGTCCGCGGCGTGCTCGACGTCGAGCGCGGCGTCGGCGGGACGCGCGCGCGCGGCGGCGGCGGGACGGTGGAACGCGGCGCGCGGCGACGGCGCGAACGCGCGCGGGGCGACGTTCGCGACGTCGAGCGCGGCGGCGCGCGCGAGGTCCGCGGGCGATGCGGGCGCGAAGGACGCGCGGGGTGGCGCGCGGAGAGCGCGAGCGTCGATGACGCCGGAGATTCAGCGGTTGTTGGACATGCGCGATCCGGCGGCGGCGTATCCGCTCGCGAGGTCGATGCGGCGAGAGATTACGCTGCACGTGGGGCCGACGAACAGTGGGAAGACGTACGCCGCGATGCAGCGGTTGAAGCGGGCGGGGAGTGGGGTGTATTGCGCGCCGTTGAGGTTGCTGGCGTGGGAGATTTCAGAGAATATGAATAGAGAGGGGGTGCCGTGCACGCTCGTCACGGGGCAGGAGCGGCGCGTGGCGCCGAACGCCTCGCACGATAGTTGCACGGTGGAGATGTCGGATCTGTCCAAGGTCATGGACTGCGCGGTGATTGATGAGATACAACTGCTGAGTGACCCACTTCGAGGGTACGCGTACACGCGCGCGTTGCTGGGGTTGCCCGCGTTGGAGCTGCACCTGTGCGGCGATCCTCGCGTGGTGCCGTTGGTGCGACGCATCGTCAAGTCGACGGGGGATTTATTAGTGGTCAAAGAGTACGACAGATTGTCGCCGTTAGAAGTCTCGCGCGATATCGTCAAGAGTGTGAAGGACGTGCGCAAGGGTGACGCGTTCGTAGCTTTCAGCCGAAGCGCGGTGTACGATTTGAAGCGCGAGTTGGAACAGAAATCGCCGCACCGAGCGTGCGTCATTTATGGAGGTTTGCCGCCGGAAACGCGCTCGAGGCAAGCTGAGCTGTTTAACAAGCCCGATAGCGGCTACGACGTTCTCATCGCGTCCGATGCGATCGGGATGGGCTTGAATTTGAACATCAAGCGCGTGATTTTTACGACAATGTCCAAATTCGACGGAAGCGAGATGCGCAAACTGGCGGGGCCCGAGACGAGACAAATCGCCGGTCGTGCGGGACGATACGGTCTCAACTACGCGGACATGGGGATCGTGACGACGACGAAAAAGGCTGACTACGACTTGCTCGCGGCGGCCCTTGAAGGCGAGCTGGAGCCGTTGACTCAAGCCGGTCTCGCGCCGTCGCTCGAGCAAGTAGAAGAGTACTGCGAGCTTCGCCCGGAGGCGGGTCTCGTCGGCGCCTTGCAAGCGCTGAGCGACTCGGCCAAGTTGGCGCCGCACTTTCGCATGCGAGATATGGAAGAATCCATCGCCGTGGCGAAATTGTTGGAAAAGCTTCCGCTCACGCTGGCTGATCATTTCTTGTTTTCCATCGCGCCAGTCGACATTCGCGATTCCATGGTCGTGAACGCGATGATGAAGTTTGCGCGCGTGTTTTGCACGCACGGACGCGCAGGCGTGCGTCTGATTTCGCTGCCTCCCGCGCGCACGCCCACGGCGCCGCATGAGTTACAAAAGCTTGAAAGCGCGCACAAGTGCCTCGACTTGTACTTGTGGCTCGCCAGACGTCTGCCGAACGCATTTCCAGAAGAGAACCTGGCCGATGCTTACCGCACCGCCACGGCGACGGCGATCAGTGCAGGGCTGCAGTACCTGTCGTTGCTCTCGCAAAAGCGCTTAGCGCGCGCGAAGCAGCGACGTAGAGGTTTCTCCGCGACGACTGAGACTGCCGATTCGCTCGCGACGCCGGTCGTGGACGCCCTGCACCCCAGCGCAGTCCACGACGCTTTCACCGCAGTCCTCCGCGCCACGAAAGACGTCGAGGACGAGCGCGAGCGCGCCGGTCTCGCTCGCATTGACGCCGCCGAGCGCAAGGCCGCGTCCTCCGCCGAGTCCGCGTGGACACGCAACGCGCAGCGAAAGCCCGCGCAGCGAAAGCCCGGAAAAGTCCACATCCTTCGCGACACCAAGCCTTCGCCGAAAAAAACGACGAAACTGTCGACCACGAAATCCATCGCGCGGGACGCCTCGAGCGCCGAGCGCGCCGAGTCACCACCACCGTCGCCGTCGCCGCGTCGCGCCGCCGCGTCGCACCTCAAACCGAGCTGGTTGTAACCGATAGACAGATAGGTAGATCGAACGCCCGTCGCGTCGCCGCGCGACGGGTGCGCGTTAACGAACGCGGTCGCGACGCTCCACCGCGTTCTCGGCGCCAATCGACGTCGCGCGGCGATGCATTCGCGCGCGACGACGTCGCACTTTTCCGCCGCCTCGCCGACGTTCGCCGCGTCGCGCGGCGTCTCGAGCGCACCCCAGCGCTCGAGACGCGGGCGCGAGACGTGGACGCGGGCGTTTGACTCACCGGGCGAGGCTCGGGAGCGTCGGCCGTGGGCGGTGTCGCTGGCGAGGGTGTTCGAGTGGGAGGACGTGCTCGAGGCGTCGAGCGGCGACGGTTACGACGACGAGTCGACGAGCGATGACGATGAAACCGGCGAGAGAACGGGCAAGGCGAGCGCCCCGACGCGAGGTACTAGTGATGAGTTCGTCATCGTCGACGGCGCGAACGTCGCGTGGGGATTGGCGCAGAAATTGAAGAGTCGGTTTCAAGCGAAGACGCGCGTGCCGATGTCCGCAGCCGTGGTCATGGCGTTGGATTACGAGCCTTGGCTCAGGCGAGGATTGAAGACGCACGCGTTCATTCCGCGAGAGTACGTCGTCGGATACGTGAACTCGGTGTGCGATGGTGGCGGATTAGGGACGGTGAACGCAGACGTGGTGGAGTATTTAGGTAAAGGCGTGTGGTGCAACCGACGACTGATGGACGAGGTGGAAAAGGGACGAATCACGCTCGTCTCGCGAGCGGGCGACGACGGGCGAGGGTCGCGCAAGGCGGATGATTTGACGATTCTGCGACGCGCGAAGGAGGCTGACGCGTGGATATGCAGTAACGACAAGTTTCGCGATCATAGACGAGAGCGAGACATTGGATTTAGCGGCGGCAAGGCGATGAAGGAGTTCGCGCGACTGCGCAGAATAGATCACAACTTTGTCGTCGCGCCGGGCTTAGACGACGTCACCCTCGACGCGATGCTCGAAGCGAGCGAATGGAACCCACGCGTGGGTTCGCATCACTTCGATGCGTACGACGGACCTCGCCGCGCGCCGCCGCGCGTCGGCGCCGACGCCGTCTCGCCGCCGTACCACGCGATGCCGCACGCCGTGCTTCCGATTTATTTCGAGCCGTTACCCACGGATTCGATGAAAACCGCGCGTAAAACGTTTCTCGAGCGCAAGGACTGGGAACTACCGAGGATCAAGTGACCGTCGCGTCGCCGCCCGTCGCCGCGCGTCGGCGCGCGGAGACCAAGCGGCCGAAACATCATTCGCCTATAAATTCGCCTTAAATTATACGTTAGAAAATTCGTATAATATAGCTAAAAAAGCCATGAACGAACCACCGGTCGCACGCGCCGCCGCCGCCGCGGCCGCGCCGCCGCACTCGTCGCCGCGCGTCGGCGCTCGATCGCCGCCCGTCGCCGCGCGACGACGCGCGATGCAGTACAACTTTAAGAAGATCGCGAGCGTGCCCGCGGCGAGCGATTTCATCGACGTCGTCCTGAGCCGCACGCAGCGACAGACGCCGACGGTCGTCCACGCGGGCTACGCCATCGCGCGCATTCGCCAGTTTTACATGCGCAAGGTGAAGTACACGCAGCAATCGTGGAACGAAAAGCTGTCGAGAATCCTCGAAGACTTCCCGAGAGTCGATGACGTGCACCCGTTCTACAGCGATCTGCTGAACGTGCTGTACGATAAGGACCACTACAAGCTGGCGCTAGGGCAGCTGAACACGGCGCGAGCGATGATTGATAAAATCGCGAAGGATTACGTGAAATTGCTCAAGTATGGGGATTCGTTGTACAGGTGTAAGCAGTTGAAAAGAGCGGCGCTGGGGCGGATGTGCACCATCATGAAAAAACACGCGGCGAGCTTGGCGTATTTGGAGCAGGTGCGACAACACATGTCGCGTCTGCCGAGCATCGATCCGAACACGCGGTCTATTTTGGTGTGCGGGTATCCGAATGTGGGTAAATCGAGCTTTATGAACAAGGTGACGCGAGCGGATGTTGAGGTGCAGCCGTACGCGTTCACGACGAAGTCGATTTACGTCGGTCACACGGATTACAAGTACTTGCGGTGGCAAGTTTTGGACACGCCGGGAATTTTGGATCGACCGTTGGACGAACGAAACACGATTGAAATGCAGTCCATCACCGCCTTGGCGCATCTTCGAGCGGTCGTGCTGTACATAGTAGATATTAGTGAGCAGTGCGGATTCTCGATCGCGCAACAGGCGGCTTTGTTTCACTCCATCAAACCGTTGTTCGCCAACAAGCCGCTGGTGGTGGCGATTAACAAAATCGACGTGCGCAAGCTCGAGGACTTGAGCGCCGAGGATCGGGCGCTGATTGACGGCATGCGCGACGCCATGCGTGGCCCGGCGGCGATGCAGCTCGGCGATGACGATGCTCTGCCGATCATGTCCACACTCAGTGAAAACGGGGTCATGGAGGTGAAGAATAGATGTTGCGATTTGTTGCTCGCGCACCGGGTTGAGCAAAAGCTCGCCAGTCGTCGCGCGGGAGAGGTGATGAACCGCTTGCACGTCGCCACTCCGGTGCCGAGAGATTCGAAACAGCGTCCGGCGTTTATACCATCGACGCTCGAGGCGAGCCGCGCGCGAAAAGCCGCGGGTGAAAAGATTGTCACGGAGAAGGAGTTGCAAGAACAAAACGGCGGCGCCGGTGTGTACTCGGCGGATTTGCGCAAGCGCTACATGCTGGAGAACGACGATTGGAAGTACGACATCGTTCCCGAGATTTACAACGGCAAGAATGTGGCGGACTTTATCGATCCCGAGATCGAGGCCAAGCTCGCCGAGCTCGAACGCGAGGAAGACGAGCTCGAGGCGAAGTGGGAAGCCGAGCGCATGGACCGCGAGCCGCAGGAGGCGGATTTAGACGAAGACGAGCGCGCGCTCCTCGGCGAGGTTCGCACGCGCCGCAACAAGCTCGTCGCCGAGCACAGACGAAAGAAAGCTGCCGGAAACAACAATCCAGTCGTCCCACGCAAGGTGGACCACGAACGCAAGCTCAACACGAAGAACATGAAGTCAAGCTTGGAGTCCATGGGCTTGGACGCCACCGCCGCCGTCGAGCGCGCGCGGTCGCGCTCTCGCGTCGTCAAGCGCGGGCGTTCCATGGGCGCCGACGCCTCCATGGGCGCCGACGACGCCAACGAAGACGGCAAGAAGATGCGCACATCCAAGTCTCGCTCAAAATCCGTCGCCAAGCGCGTCAAGGACGAAGTCGGCGGCGGCCTCAAGAGCGTCGACGCCACCCTCCGCGCGACGAAGATGGCGGACAAGGCGCAGCGCAAGCGCAACAAGTTGGCCAAATCCGGCGAGGGCGATCGCACCATCAACACCAAGCTGCCCAAGTGGTTAAACAGCGGCAAGCGCGGCAACGGCAAGACCGATCGCCGTTAGCGGGCATCCATTCATTCGTTGTAACATCGACATCGCGCCCCGGCGTTGACCGCGCCCGAAGCGCGCCTCGCGAACGACCCGAACCTCAGATCTCGCCATCGCGCCGCTCGCCTCTCGACGACGATGCCGCGCGCGATGGAAACCGAGAGCGACGTCGCCACGGACGACGAGATCGCGTCGCTTCGCGCCGTCGTCTTCGCGAGCGACGCGGAGGGCGACGCGACGACGACGACGGAGAGTTCAACCGCGACCGCGATCAAAAACAAAGAACTCGCCATCGAACGACTTGGAAACGCGTACGCGTCGCGAGACGACGCGAACGCGTTCAAGACGCTGTTTAGCGAGCTGAGACCGATGCTGGCGAAGGCGCCAAAGGCGAAGACGGCGAAAATCGTGCGGGGATTGATTGAAATCATGGGAAGGATTCGAGGACACGACGCGATGCAGGTGGAGCTGTGCAGAGAGCACGTCGAGTGGGCGCGAGCGGAACGACGGACGTTTTTGAGACATCGCGTTGAATTGCGATTGGCGACGTTGCATCTGACGATGCGGGATTATCCGGAGGCGTTGCGCGTCGTCGGCGCGCTCGCGCGCGAGGTGAAAAAGTTGGACGACAAGTTGTTGCTCGTAGACATTCACTTGCTCGAATCGAGGATACACTACGCGTTGCGTAACTTGCCGAAGAGTAAGGCGGCGCTGACGGCGGCGAGGACGAATGCGAACGCGATTTACGTGCCGCCGAGCGTGCAGTGTCAAATCGACGCGCAGAGCGGCATTTTACACGCCGACGAGAAGGATTACAAGACGGCGTACTCTTATTTTTTCGAAGCGTTCGAGCAGTTAAATTCGTTAGACGAGAAATCTTCCGCGGTGACGGCGCTCAAGTACATGCTGATGTGCAAGATTATGTGCGGCCAGGCGGAGGACGTGAGCACGCTCATCTCTAGCAAGGGCGGTTTGCAGCACCAAGGCGAAGCCTTGGACGCGATGAAGGCGGTGAGCGAGGCGTACAAGGCGCGCTCGTTGAAGGATTTACAGAACGTTTTGCGCGGATACAGTGCCCAACTTGGTGACGACCCCATCATAGCTGCGCACCTGGGCAGCTTGCAAGACTCCTTGATGGAGGAAAACTTGAAGCGTCTCATTGAGCCCTTCTCGCGAGTCGAAATCGCCCACGTCGCCGACTTGATCGAGCTTCCCATCGCCGAAGTCGAGATGAAACTTTCGCAAATGATCTTAGACCGAAAATTCGAAGGCATTCTCGACCAAGGTACGGGTTGCCTCATCGTCTACGACGACCCGAGCGCCGAGACGATGTACAAAGCCGCCCTCGACGTCGTTCAAAACGTCGGCAAAGTCGTCGATTCACTCACTGTCAAGTCTTCCAAAATTGTCGCTTAGGACTTTGGAACGTTTTAATCAATCATTGACGTGTCATCGAGTCGTCTTTCCTCGCATGCGCCATCCAAACCGACGAACGCGCGCAAGAAATATTCCAACGACCGCGGCGCAGGCGCAAGTTGTAGGCACAAGTATATCAACAAACAAAAATCGCTACGTGAATTTCCTAGATTTGACGACGCTCGTTTTAACACCCGTGAGCTCACCACCGTAGCCATCTGTCTTTTCTTTGACATCGCGAACGGAGCCTTTTCTTCGAGTGACGGCGCGGCCGAATTTGCCGCGAAGCCGAACACGCGGGTTTTTCGCCTCCTTGTTTCTGTGCGGAGTGAGACCTCTGTTCGACATAATGGTTTGTCCAATTTCGCGCTTGCCGTCGATATCCTCCTCCGGGGCGATAACCAAGCCTGGTTCGCGCGTGTACTTTTCAGCCTTCGCGCGACGCTTGCTGTCACGCAAGTCGGCGGCGGCGATGTATTGCTCATCATCGTCAACGTGTGCGCCACGAGGCTCATCGTCTGCGTCCATTTGCATTTGTTGCTTGCGCTGTAAAGAGCGAGCAACACCGCGTTCGTACTTAGACCGGCGTTCCTACGAGTGATAAAAAAGGGGGGTTCATGGTCAGTGTCGGCGACTCTACTCGACGAGGCAAAGAATATTCCAAACGCTTCGCGCGCTCGACGACAATAGCGTGTGTTGACGAGCTTTGTGAAGCGTGCGGTGTTGAATGTGGCATCAATTTTGACCCCGGCCGATCATGGAGAGGAAAACACCCGAAGCTTCGATATGATGCGATGAAACGCGCGAGAGAAAACGCAAAAATACTCACCCCGAGCGTATCGCGCAACGGCACATCTTGTTCTCCAGAAGTGATATCTTGACTGGGCTTTTTGTACCCTTCCGTGACGGTATCCACCAAACGACGTTTACGCGAAACTTTGTCGAGCTCTTCGGTGCGCTCGACGAGATCGGCGACGTCGTCGCCGAAGTCGCCGACGGCGGCGAGCGAGTTGACGTTTCTCGTCGAGGCTTTTTGTCTTCGTCGCTCTTGTTTGGAAAGCGGCACGCGCGTGAACAAATCTTCCTCCACTCGCGCGCGAGCTTCCATTCTTGCCATCTCGCGCTTCGCGAACGCGCTTTGGACCAAATCTTCGTCTCCCAAACCAACCTCCTCGGGAGCTTCGCCGACTTCGCGAGCGAGTTCCTGCGGGTGAGCGAAAACGAGTGCGAAAGACGAGTCAGTCGATATTCGCGGTCGACGCGAGCGCTGATAAATGTCCAACTCTTGATTGGATGTTCACCGACGGCGAAGCGAGCGGCACCCTGCCCAAGATTTGGTACGTGTGATTTCCGCCAGTAGATAAGGAAGCCCCGGACTATCTCATGGAAGGAGACCCGGGGGGCAAACAGGCGTTTCGCGCCGCGACGAAAAGACAATCGAAGATGCGCTCGACGCGAGCGTATCCGCGCACGTACCTTGATGAGCTGTGATCGACCGGCGCGACGACGCTGCTCCTTGCTTCTTCGCAATTCTTTGGCGTCTTTACCTCCGACTTCGTAATCCATCGAAGTGGGTAACATCTTCGGCGGTCGATACACGCCGTCGCCGCCCTCTTCGTCTTCGCCCGTCTTGGAAACCAGAGCGTTGGGATTCGGGGCGAATCTGAGTGGATCTTCATCGTCGTTCGCAACGGTCGAACGCTCGGACGCGCTCGCGAGTTTCAACAATTTATCAATCTGCGTCGCGAAGAAAAAGTGTACCTCTGTCAGTTTGCGGCGCGACGAAGCGCGCGTAAAATCTTCGCGATGATGGTAAAGGTGGCTGAACGACGACGCGCGGCTCAGTCCCTTAGATGTTCTTAAAACCTTCAGTGAGTAGTCAGGCCAATGCTGTGAGCGTTTACATCACCGCCGAACGTCGTCGTCGCAGCCACCATCGCGGCGAAAAGGCGCGTCTTGTTCGTCGTCGAGAGCGCGGTCAGTCTTCGCACCTGGTACTGAAGCTTCTTATCGATCGGTCGCAGTTTTTCGAGGTACAGTCGAATCTCGACCAATCTCTCAATCACTGGATGGTCCTTCACGCTGCGACCTTCGGATTTGAGCAAGAGGTAGAACACGATGGACGAGCAATAACTCAGCATCAAAAGATACTTGGTGTCCAAGTACGAAATACCCTCCGCCGTCGCGAACGCGCCGTTGCGCGCGGCGTTCACCAAGGGTTCGACGCTCTCTTCGATCGCGCTCAAAGTCGACGTCAGCTCCTTCGTGAGGGCGACGAGTTCTGGGGCGTCGCTCGCCGCCGCCGCGTCGTCCTCCGCCGCGAGCCGCTCCTCGCGTTCCTCCGCCGTCAGCGTCTCAATCTCCACCGCCGACGCTTTCTTGGTCGACGACTTCTTACCATCGCCCCGACGTAAGTTCGCAACCTTCGCCCCGAGCGTGTCCTCCGCCTCCTCCTCGCTCTCGACCCCGAAGTCCTCCGCTCGCATCTCCTCCGCCATGAGCTTGCGCATTCGTCGCGCCTCCTTCTCCTCCTCCATGCGATCCTCCTCATCGCTCAATCCCTCGTGATCGACGTCGTCGTCCCCGTAGAAATCAACCTTCCGCTTCCCTTTGATTCCGAACCCTCCGTCCTCGTCCTCGTCCTCGTCCTCGTCCTCGTCCTCGTCCGCCACCGCGTCTCTCCGCACCCGTCCCTCCAGCCGTCTCCGCTGCGCCTTCATCGCCTTCGCCAGCGCCGCTTCCTCGCTGTCCGAGTACCCATCCTCCTCCTCATCATCATCCATTCCATCCCTCGCGTCCTCGTCCTCCTCCTCGTCGTCGTCGTCATCGCTCTCGCGCTCGCGCTCGTCTTCGTCGTCCGTCGAGTCGTCGTCGACGCCCATCGCGCCGTCCTCCTCCTCCCCGCGCCCGTCCTCGCTCTCGCTCGACGTCTCGCGCGTTCCTAGGCCGACGTAGTTCGCGTCCATCGCGCCGAATCGCGCGTCGCACGCGTCGTTCGCGTCGTCGACGTCGTCGCGCATCCATCGCGTCGACGCCGCGCCGCCGCCATCGCGTCGTCGACCCATGATTCGTCGTTCCGCGCGCGTCGTTCGCGTCCGCTCGAACCGCGAGCGCGCGTCGCGGTTCGAGCGTCGACCGCGCGGCGCTTTCGCGGCGCGTCGACCGACGCGCGAACCGGCGCGTCGACGAGAGACGCGAATCGAGACGCGTCGACGCCGGCGGCGCGACCATAAATACCCATAAATCCTAAACCCTCGTATATTGAGTATATATATACCCATATACCGTGATTCGTCGCGGAAAAGCCGCACTGCGTCGCGCGCCGACGACGCCGCGCGACGCCGACGCCGCGCGCGCGCCGAACGAAGCCGCGATGGACGACGCCGTGGGCGACCGCGACGCCCCGAACGACCGCGCGTCGTTCGTCGACGACGACGGGACGCGCTACGACTGGGACGACGCGCGCGAGCGATTCGTCGCGCGCGACGACGACGCGACGACGCGCGACGCCGACGCGATGACGTACGACGGCGCGAGCGACGCGGAGGAAATCGCGCGCGCGGTGAAGACGTTCGACGCGATCAACGCGCTGAGACGAGCGACGGAGGAGGACGCGGGGGAGGGGGAGGACGCGAGACGCGCGAGAAAGCGCGCGGCGGCGCTGGAACGCGCGGCGGAGCGCGCGAAGCGCGCGAAGGCGAAGCGACAGGGCGAGGGATTCGATGGGAATAAAAATGTGAAGTCGACGGGGGCGTACGTGACGGGGCTGCCGTCGGACGCGACGGAGGAGGAGTTGGGGGAGGCGTTTAAAAAGTGCGGCGTGGTGAAGCTGGACGCGAAGACGGGACGAGCGAGGGTGAAGGTGTACAGGGATGCGGACGGGAAGGTGAAGGGAGATGGGTTGGTGGTGTTTTTGAAGGCGCCGAGCGTGGATTTAGCGATCGCGCTGTTGGATCAGACGGAGTTGAGGCTTGGGGACGCGACGACGAGGATGACGGTGACGGCGGCCAAGTTTGAGGCCAAGGCGCGGGGGGACGACGAAGGTGGGGGGGCGAAAGTCGCGGCGAAAGCGAGCGGTGGCGGCGCGCGAATGACGAAGGCCGATCGCAAACGCGCGGCCGCTCTTCTGAAAAGGCAAGAGGCGGAGGCGTTGGGATGGGCGGGTTTCGACGACGACGTCGACGCGAAGAAGCTCATCGTCGTCTTGCGGCGGATGTTTACTTTAGAAGAGATGTACGCCGACGCAAATTTGCGTAAAGAGCTCGAAGAAGACGTTATGGAGGAAGCGCAGCGTACGTGCGGGCCGGTGATGAGCGTGAAGACGTACACGACGTCGCAAGATGGAACGATGACGATTCGCTTCAAATCTCTCGAAGCCGTCGAAGCGTGCGTCAAGGCGTGGAACGGTCGCTGGTTTGACGGTAGACAAATAGAAGCCTCGATGTGGGACGGAAAGAGTAAGTTTGTGAGCCAACGTGACGAGAGCGAGGCGGCGCAACGTGCGCGGTTAGACGCGTACGCCGCCGAACTCGGCGGCGGCTCGGACGCCGAAGACGCCGAAGACGACGACGACGACGACGACGACGACGAACATTCCGACGACGAACAATAGAATATAAAAAAAATAAACAAACTAGCCGCTAAAAGCACATCTTAATCCGCGCGTCGTAATCCTTGATCTCGCGTATCGTGTCGCTCACCTCCTTCGCCGAAAACACAAACATCGTGCACCATATCGACGAGTACTTTTTTCCGCGCGGCTTCACCTCCACCTCCACCTTCGCCTCCCCGGCCGCCCCCGCGATCTTTTCGACCAATCCAGAGACAAATCCCTCCTCGCTCGCCGTCTCCGCCGTCGTCACGACTTGATACGTGTACTTTGCCGGGAATTGTTGTATCGTCTCCATGATTTCGCCGTCGTCGCGCTCGCTCGTGTCGTACGGCGCGTCGTACTCCCCTCGCAGCGCTCTGACGTACAGGTCGAATCGCGTGGCGCCGAATTCGTTCAGCGGTTCGCCGGTCTTCGCGTCGATCAAGTCGCCGCGCTCGTCGAGGACGAGATCTTTTGCCCAGTCCGGCGTCGCGGCGTCGTCACCTCCTTCCGGAACGGCGCGCGCGCGGGCGCGGCGTTCGCGGTGCGCGCGCGCGGGCGCGACGCGCGACGCGCGCGCGTGTGTGGTCGCGCACGACGCGGTGCGGTGCGAGCGCGCGCGGGCGGCGAGCATGGCGGCGCGATGTGACGCGGCGTCGACGGCGCCGAGCGAAGTCAAAGCGGTACGATTACACGTCGCGCGAGAGTGGCTCATAAGAAATATTTACCGGCGAACACGGGCTCGGCGGGACCGGTCATGATGATTCTGCCGTCGCTCTCGCGCCATTCGATCTCGAGCGGGCCTCCCGGGAGCTCGACGGTGCACCGTCGATCGACGCGGCCCTCGAGGACGCCGGCGACGACGGTCGCGCAGGCACCGGTGCCGCACGCGAGCGTGGCGCCGGCGCCGCGTTCCCACACGTGCATCTTGACGTAGTTTCTGTTGACGACTTGGGTGAACTCGGTGTTCGTTCGCGCCGGGAAGCACGGATGCGACTCAAACTTGGGGCCGACGACGCTCAACGGGAATTCGTCCAACTTAAGACCCGGACCGTCAGCCTCGCCACCGGCGCGACCGAACGTGATGCAGTGCGGGTTACCCATAGACACCGCGTTCACTAACCACTTCTCACCGTCCACGTCCATCTCCGCGCGCACAACCTTACCGTCTTGGGTCGCCGCGAGCGTCGTCGGGACTTCGCTCGGCTCAAAAATCGGCATCCCCATATCCACCGCCACCTGTCCATCCGCCCGCATCTCCGGTTGAATCAACCCCGCCAGCGTTCCAACCTTGTACTTTTTCGGCGGCATGGCGTCTAAATCGCTCACGAAACGCGCCAGGCATCGAATTCCGTTTCCGCACATCTCCGGTTCGCTACCGTCGCTGTTAAACATCCGCATCGAGTAATCCTCCGACGCGTCGTTCGGCGGCATGGCGAATATCACCCCATCACCACCGATTCCAAAGTTACGATCGCACATCTTCGCCGCGGCTTCGCTCGACATCTTCACAGTCGCGCTGTCGCGGTTGTCGATTAATATAAAGTCGTTCCCGAGGCCCTGGTACTTGATGAAATCGATCGTCCGGGACGCCTCGGCGACGACGCGCGCGCGTCCGACGCGCGTCGCGCGGGCGTGCGACGCGCGCGGCGTCGATCTGCGCGGCGAAAAACGCGCGCGCGGTGAGTCTGCGGTCGAGCGCGCGCGTCGACGCGTCGCGAGTGGATATGGACGTCGCGCGACCGAACGCGCGCGCGCGGCGGCGACGGGGCGCGCGAGACGAACGCGCGCGCGCACCTCGAGGCGAGCGAAACGGTGGCGCCGCGCGCGAGCATGGTGCGCGGTCGTCGGACGAGCGCGGGGCGCGAAGTGCGGCGACGCGCGGCGGCTGGGCGGGTCGCGACGACGTTCGTCTCGAGGCGGTTCGGTGCACATTTCTCGGACTATCGCGACGTGCGTGTCATCTGATCAACTTTTTCGCGCGGTTTCGCCAGTCGTTGACGCGCTGGACGAGGCTGAAGGCGACGTAGGCGGAGACGGCGACGGTGGCGTACGCCCGCAGGCTGTAGTCGCCGGTAGGATCTCTCGCGATTTCGCGAACGACGTGCGTGACGCGCGACGCGAGCGCGTCGACGGTCGAAACTTTCTCCGCGTTCGTACCGTCGTCCTCGACTGGTTCCGGTGCCGCCGTCGGCGAGGATTTTGTGATTTCCGTTTCGTTCTCTTCCGCCGGCGCGTCGTCGTCGCTGGCGTTCTCGTCCTCGCCGTCGTCGTCGACGCGTTGATTTTTGACCATCACGCGACCGGTGTGCTCGTCGTACGACACCGAGAATCGGTAGTTTTTGTTGATGTTCGCTTTTTGAATCCAACTCCTCGTCAACACGATGATTTGCTCGTCGAGCAAGTCCTCGCGTTTGTCGAGCCACGCGTGCGCGGCGTCTTCGTCCTCGCGCTGCGCCGCCAATATTTGACTCGCGTACAGCCACCCCAAGTTCCTCAACGCGTCGCGCCACGCCACATTCAACTCTTCCGACATGTTTTCGTCGTTCAACACGTTTGCCGCGGCGGCGTCGTCGAAGAGCGCTAAAATCTCGCGTTCGATCTCCGCCTCCTCCCGCGATCCCGCCGTCTTCCCCGCGCCCTCTTCCCACTTCAACTTGCACCACAGCATCCGCGCCGTCGGCCCCAACCGCGGCGGCGTCCCGACCCTAACCCCTCGTCGCAGCTCCGCGAAGTCCTCCGCCATCGTGCGCCCCAATCCATCCTTCGATTTAAACTTGCACTGCACCCACAGGCACGACGTCACCCACGCCGCGTCTCTCTCGCGCAGATCCTCCACCGGCCACCGCACGCTCTCCGCGTCCCGCGCCAGCGCCCTTCGCTCCGCGTTCCTCTCCGAGCCCTCGTCTTCGTCTTCGCTGCACGAGCACTCGCCGTATATCTCATCCAGGTACCGCTCCGGCCGCCGCAACCGCCGCGCCGCCGCCGCAACCGCCGCGTCGATCCCCGAGTCCTCGCGCGCCGTCGCGCGCGCCCTCGCGCCCGACTCGCGCGCGTCGCTCGACGTCCCTCGCACCAGCGGTCGCGGCGCGCTCGGATCGTCGACGTACGCCGCGTACACGCGCTCGCACATCGCGCGACACTCGGCAAAGTGCGCGCACACGAACAGCCGCTCGCACTGCTCGAGCGACACCTCGTCGCCGAGCGCGCGCGCCGACGGCGCCGCCGGCAGCGTCGAGTCGTCGTCCATCGCGTCGCCGACCGCGACGCGGCGACGCGCGCGCGTGTGCGGGCGACACTCGGCGACGCGAATCGAATCGGCGGATTCGCGATCGACGATGGGCGTCGCGGCGAAGCGACGCGCCAAGGCGCGCGCGGCCAAGGCGCGCGACAGGGCGACGGTGCGTCCGCGCGCGCGACGCGCGCGAACGATCGAGCGCGCGCGCGACGCGAAGGCCGAAGGCGCGATCGGCGCCGGCGGCGGGATCGAACGAGACGACGGCGCGCGATGGCGCGCGCGACGCGAGCGACGCGCGACGACGCGCGAAGACGACGCGGACTGACCTCGAGTCGCGATCGGTGGCGCGACGACCGCGCGCAGGCGGAGGCGAAGACGGGAGACGACGCGACGGCGACGACGACGCGCGGCGAGACGAAGGCGCGAGGCGCGAGACGCGAAAAGAGCGGCGCGAACGCGGGCGATGAGGACGTCGAGATCGAGTACGTGGCGGCGCCGATCGAGTTAGAGCTAGAGGGGACGAGCGATGCGGACGGGGAGGACGGATTGGGGGAGTTTAAGGCGATTTTTGAGGCGTTTCGAGCGAGAGGGGCGAGAGGGGGCGAGGTCGGCACGAGCGCGGACGACGCGGGGGCGAAGAAGGGTGATGGGGGCGACGGCGCGGATGAAGACGACGGGGACGACGAGGACGATGACGGCGCGGGCGAGGAGCTTTCGAATAAAAAGAAGAAGGAACTGCGTCGGATGAAGGTGGCGGAGCTCAAGCAACACTGCGCGAAGCCAGAAGTCGTGGAGGTTTGGGACGCGAGCGCGAACGATCCGAGATTACTCGTCTTTCTCAAGGCGCACAGGAACACGGTCCCGGTGCCGAGACATTGGAGCCAAAAGCGGGCGTTTTTGCAAGGTAAGCGAGGGATCGAGAAGCCGCCGTGGGAGTTGCCGGATTTTATTCGCGCCACGGGAATTCAGAAGATTCGCGACCACTACGCGGAGAAGGAAGACGCCAAGTCGTTGAAACAGAAGGCAAAAGATACGAAAACGGCCAAGCTCGGGCGCATGGATATCGATTATCAAATTCTGCACGATGCGTTCTTCGTCTACCAATCCAAACCCAAGATGTCCAAACCCGGGGATTTGTACTTTGAGGGCAAGGAGTTTGAGGTTTCCATCGGACGCAAGCCCGGCAAGCTGAGCGAAGAACTCAAGGCTGCGCTCGGCATGACGGACGGCGGACCACCTCCGTGGTTGATCAACATGCAACGATACGGTCCGCCGCCGAGCTATCCGCACCTGCGCGTGCCGGGGCTTTCCGCGCCGATTCCCGCGGGAGCGCAGTTCGGCTACCATCCGGGCGGTTGGGGCAAACCGCCCGTGGACGAGCTCGGCGTGCCCATCTACGGCGACGTGTTCGGAAGCACGAAGACAAAGGCGAGTGATAGCACGCCGTACGACGTAGCTGTCGACAAGACGAAACGGTTCGGTGAGATCGACGAAGAGTTGGAGGAAGAGGAGAGCGAGGAAGAGGTGGAGGAGGAAGAAGTCGCCGCGGAGGAGGCCGAGGAGGAGGAGGCCGAGGAAGAAGAAGAGTCCGCGGAACTCCACGCGGGCGCCGAAACGCCAGACGTTTTGGATCTGCGCAAAAAGTCCGAAGGCCCGAAGTCATTGTACACGGTGTTACCGTCGCAAGAAGCCTCCGTCGGCGCCGACCAAATCGTCGGCTCGGCGCACACGTACGCCATCCCTACCGACGGCGACGACAAGCCCAAGCGTCGCACCCGTGGCGCGGGCGTCGAAGTCACGCTCGACGCCGAGGCCCTCGGAGACGATGGCTTGCAAGATGAAGACGCGATCCGCGCCGCGTACGAGGAAACCGTCGCGGCGAAGAAGGCCGCCGCCGCGCCAGAGGACTTTTCCGACATGGTCGCCGACCACGCCCGCGCTCAAAAACGAAAGGCCAAAGACAAAAAAGATAGCGACGCAAAAAAGTTCAAATTTTAATAACCATCACGTTCGTCTAGAAGACAATCTTTCGAACGGCGCCGCCACCGTGGCGCTCGCGCGCGCTCGCGCCACAATGCGAAGGCGTCGCGAACGATCGTGCGTTCGCAATCGCACGGCATGACCGCGTCGATGACGCATGCGATACCATCGCGCGCGGCGGGGCGACCCTCGCGCCCGTCGCGCGCGCGTGGCGGCGGCGGCGGCGCCGCGCGTTCGTTAAGCCGAAAACGAACTCGCCAGCGCGCCGCCGCGGACGACGACGCGTACAACGCCGCGATGAAGGCGTACAGCGCGACGCCGTATGAGTACAAGCATGAACTCGGTTTATGTGCGTGTTCGCGGCGATGCGAGGCGATGCGCCGACGTTTGAACTAGACGAGCGCGCTCGCCGAGCGCGCTTCGACGCGCGACGACGGCGACGAACGACTGACGACGTCCGCGAGCGATCGCGACGATATCGACGCGTGCAGACTATCACAGAATACGCCCGAATCTCATCGTCGGCACGCAACCGACGACGGCGGCGGATATCGATCGACTTCGCGACGTCGAGGGCGTGACGTGCGTGTTCAACACGCAACAGGACAAGGATATGGAGTACTGGAAGGTGGATTTCGCGTCCGTGAAGCGGCAGATCGAGAAACGAGGTATGAAACTGGAGCGATACCCGTTCGTGGACTTTTCGGCGGACTCGTTGCGGGAGGGTTTGCCGGCGGCGGCGGCGGCGCTGGACGCAGCGGCGAGACGCGGGGAGACGGTGTATTTGCACTGCACGGCTGGCATGGGACGGTCACCGGGACTAGCGATCGCGTACATGTACTGGTTTTTAGATGCACACGACAGCCTGGATGGCGCGTACGAGGCGTTGACGTCGATCCGGCCCTGCGGACCTAAGAAGGAGTCAATTCGAGCGGCGACGTGCGACATACTTGCGGCGCACTCGGATGAGTGGCCGATCAAACTTTTGGAACGAGAACTGAACGAATACGAAGGCGCTCGATTGAGCTTTGGGGCTAAACGAATGATTCGTCGGAAGTTGCGGCGATAAAACCCCGGTGGCGTCGCCACCCAGCGGCAGAGCGCGACTCGACCTTGAGCGTCGACGTCATGAAGCGTCGAGCGAACATATTGCGTGTCGGCGCGCTGTGTGCGCTAGTCGCGTGCGTGTCGGATGCACACTTTGTTGCAGCCGAACACGACGACGTTGGTGCACCCAACTTCGGACTGTTCGACTTTGCGTCTCAATTCATCAGCACCGCCTCGAGCGGCGCGGAACAGACGCCACCCATTTTCACGGCGTTTCATTCTTCCGGAGGCAACTGGGACGGGTTTCTCGCGGCTGCTCGCGCCCTCGCGCGTGGTGACACTGGTCAAATGACCGCGTCGTTTATCGACGCCGCGCTGAGGGGTGAGTCGTCGCCGAATTCCACTGGTTTGTGGTTCCGAGATGCAACAGCAAACGCAACGACGATGACGTCCTGGGTTAACAACACCGACGACGAGCTGGAGATGCAAAAACGCATGGCGTTTCGAGATATTTTTAACGACGTTTTGAATTCCACGGCGTCGAGCATGTATAATGTCATCGACAGTCGAGATCCAACTGGTGAAAGCTGGCGCAACAAAATCATAGAGGGGGTCAGAGACGCCGAGATTTACGGCGACATGATCTTCAACGCCAGCACCGAATCCAATCGGCGCGCTGCCATAATGCTCTATGATCGGGTTGCTTCGCAGATGTTTCGGTCTAGAGCCATCTTACGCTCGGCGGCGTCCGGCGACGTCACGGCGGCGAATGAACTGTTTTTTGGCGTCGCCGACGGACCATTCACGAACTCCAACTCGCAATGGACAATTACCTCCGCGACGACGCGCGACGGCGACGTCGAAGTCGAGAGCACAAATGATGATTCCTTGCGAGGTATCAAAGCGTACGTTCTCATCGCCGTGGGCATCGTTTGCGTACTTTCCGCGGCGGCGCTCTTCGCGCGGCGGTCGCGATCGAGCAAACGGCGCTCGCTCGTCGTCGACGCCGAGCCTTCGGCGACCACGGCGAAGCGCGACACGCGTAAGCAAATAGAAACGCTCGACGAACGCGACGAACGCATCGACGCCCTGAAGCATGTATTGTGATCACATTCTATATTTTTTCGCAGCAGTGCGCGCCTCGCGCGCGCGATGGCGTTCGCTTTCAGATCCGACGTCCTCCCCGACGTCGGCTCGGGCGCTCTCGCGGCCGTCGATATCACCGCATTGATCGACGCGTTCGCGGGACTCGACGCCGAGGTCGTGCGCGACGTCGCGAGGCAATGCGAAGGCGTCAAAGATGCAATCGCTTTATTGCGCGGACTGTGTCCAGAACGGCCTCCCGTCGCGCACGACGTCGCGCACGGGCACGCGTTCGGTGACGTTCTCCCCGACGACGTTCGCGATGTGATATTTAAGTCACTGAGCGCGAGGGACGCCGCGGTGCTGGCGTGCACGTGCAAAGAGTTCAGAGCGCTCGTGGCGTCGTGGCGACGCGACGCGCGAAGAATCGCGCCGCCCGCGAATGCGCGCGCGCGAACGACGATTGAGACGTTCGCCTCGGATGTAGTTCGCCTGGGAGGGATGATTCGTGCGTATCCGAACGTTAGCGCTGTGAGCTTTCGAAAGATGGGCGAGACGCTGAAGCCACCGGCGGATAGCGCCGAAGACGACTGGGAACGTTTGTCGAATGTTTTGACCGCCGTCGCGGCAAATAACGCGTCACAGTCGATCGAGTCGATAGACTTCGAGGGATGTGGGGAGTGGTTGAGCGAGTACGGAGTGGTGGCGATCGCGGAGCGGTGTCGAGAGATTTTTCCCGCGTTAACGTCCATCGCGTGGACTCGCGCTCGAGCGCTCAGATCGAGTGGTCTGTCTCGAGCTTTGGCACCTTATGGGGACACCCTTCGCGAACTCAAACTCGTGGGATGTGTGTCTCTGGACGAAGAAGCAATTTACGGCGCCCTGGATGTCGCGCGATGTTTGCGCGTGTTGGATGTGACGGGTTGTTCGGGCGTCAAACGACTCGTCCTCGGCGCACACGTCGCTACGCGACTCGAACGCCTGAAAGCGGTCAACTGTAAGTCAATGACGAATTTTTCAATTCGTCGGACCTCTGATTCGAGCGCGTTGAACGCCGTAAACGTCGCCGACTGCGGCTCGTTGCGAGAGCTGCAAGTGCAATCCGGCTCCGTGGAGACGATAAGCGCGGCGGGATGCAAGGCGCTGGAGACCTTCAACGCGTACGCGCCAAAGTGTGAGACGTTGCTGATGAATAAATGTGCCAGTCTGCGAGCTGTGACGGAAGAGATGAACACCGTTCGTTCGAAGTTACCCGCGGTCAAGACGCTCAAGCTCGATAGTTGTAAAGTGCTGACGTCGAGTGGCTTTGCCGACATCCTTAATATGTGCGGCGGCTCGCTTGTCGAGCTCAGCGCGGAGGGGTGCTTCAGCATCGAGCGTGCATTTATTTCGTCGCCACATCTTGTGCGATGTGCGCTGAGTGGGTGTCCCGCGCTGCAAGTCGCGCGTATCTCTAGCGCAAACTGCCGAGAGTTCGTGGCTCGAGCGTGCAAAACGCTCACGGAGGTGCGATTCGAGTCGGGAACGTACGATCTTGGGACTTTTGACGTGCGAAATTCCGGGACGTTGAAGCGAGTCGTTGGCGTCAGGCGGCATCGTGTTCGAAATTTGGACGTTGACGGGTGTGGGTCGTCGCTCGAGTTCATTTAGGAGTTCAGAGGTCTCGTAGAAGTAGGTAGTTATCCATAGAAGAGTAGAACGAGTTGGCGTCATCAACCGCTCGCTCGCGATCGCACCGCGGCTCGCGATCTTGCGCGTACGTTTGCGTTCGACTTTCCGAGCGACGGACAGCACCCACCGACATCACCACAGCAATCGCCGTAATCAAAGCATGTCGCGTCGCAACAACATGTCGGATTATCGCTCGTTGAATCTGGGTAGATGCAAAGCCCGCACGATTCCGAGCACGTATCGCCTACGCCCCCACACGCCGTCGTCGGTGGTGATGCAGGTGACGGTGACGGCGAGGGTGACGGCGTCGGGAAGTATATCGTCGATGGCGACGGCGACGGCGACGCCGAGAACGACGGTGACGTCGAAAACGACGGCGCCGCCGAGCTCGAGCTGGCTTCGCCGAGCGATGACATCACGGCGTTGTAAATCGTGCGCATCAGAAATATCGTCGTCTGCACGCGAACGAAGCTCTGCACGAGCGAAGCTGCGCCTGGATAAGACGTCGTCAACGCGCCGAGCATGGCGTTGAAGTTCACGGGATTCAACGCGCTCGTCGACCAGGACTCGCCAAATCGCGAGCCGAACCGCGCGCGAGAGTCGCACGCTTCCGCGCAGAACGCGCGCGCGATTCCGCGTCCACCTTGTGCGCACACCTCCGTCGCACACATGGGTGCGATGCACGAATCAAACGTTCGAGCGTCGATCGGCGTGTTCGGCGCGTCTCGCGCGCCGCACGCGAACCCGTCCGACCCTCGGCGCCGCAACGATTCGCACGAGAAAGCCAAAATGCTTTCGTCGCACGCTCCCGCGCTCCGTCCTCGAGGTGACGCATCTCCGGTGTCGATGCACGTGTCCAATCCCAGTGCGGACGCCCGCGCGCGAAAATCATCAACGTTTCCGTTCTTCGGCTCTACGCACCACGCCGCGGCCTCGTTCGCGCGAACGCCGGTGAGGCGAACGACGAACGCCGCCAACACCGCGAGCTCCAGCGCGCGCATCGCCATCAAACCACGAACCACGAACCACGAGCACGACGCTATCGAGCGTGAAACGCGCGAGACGAAACGAACGAACGAGCGAAAGCGCGAAAAGCGCGAGTCGAAGAGTGCGGTCGCCGTCGCGCCCGCGCGCGCGTTTCTCAAAGAATTTTCGTCTCATTACACCGACCTCAACGATCGATCGACCGTCATCCTAGCGCCGCGCCTCGCGCCCCTCGCGCGCCGCGCGCGATCTCGTCTCACCGCGCGGCCGACGCTCGCTCAATCGTAAATGTCCGCGATCCCCAACACGCTCACCGTCAGCTTGATTTGATCGATGAAATCCACCCCCGTCGCGAATTCCGTCAGCATCCCCACCAACAGCCCGAACATCGTCCACCGTCCGTTATTAATCTCATTGCTCGGCGTGAATCCAAACACCTGCGCGTCCTCCACCGCCTGATCGTACTGTTTTTCCTTAAAGTACCGCACCATCATCTTCGCGCGCTCGCGCTGGTGCTCCACCGTCGTCGGTTTCTTCGTCTCCGCGCTCGCCGCGACGGCGTTCGCCGCGCATCGTCGCGCGCCGCGCGTCGAGCGCTTTCCTCCGCGCGCGCTCGAGATCGCGGCGCCGCCCGCGGGCGCGCGCGTGGAGAGCGCGAGCATCGTCGCGCGTCGACGTGTGCGGCGTCGCCGCGTTATCCGCGGTGACGTCACCGCGACGTCGCGCATCGTGATGGTGCTTTCGATACCCAGTATGCGTGGTTTGCGTCGTACTCTGTGTGGTTTCATGCTATGTGCGCGTCGACCGAATGCGAGATTCCACGCGCGCACTGTTTGCGCTGTCCGCGTCGCGCGCGACGCCACGTCGCGGCGCGATGGACGCGCGCGCGCCGCGCGCGAGCCCGCGCGGGTTCGCGTCGCGCGGCGCGGCGTCGACGTCGACGTCGACGCGCGACGACGTCGACGCGCGGCGCGGCGGCGCGCGCGCGACGACGCGCGATGCGGTGGGCGATGACGGATTCGGGCTTCGTCGCGCGCGCGGGAAGCGCGCGCGCGGGACGCGCGCGGCGCTCGCGGCGTGCGCGGCGTGCGGGATTTTGATCGCGAGGGCGCGCGCGCGACGGGCGAGGCGCGCGCGGGCGGTCGAGCGCGCGAGGCGGGCGGGACGGGCGTTCGCGGAGGCGGCGGCGCGCGTCGACGCGGGCGACGCGGAGGCGTTCGCGAGCGTCGCGCGGAGATTCGCGCGAGCGCTGCGCGAGGGGGAGGGTGATGCGGGCGCGCGCGAGTCGGAGGCGGCGTTCGAGCGCGCGGCGAGCGCGCGATGGGCCGCGCTGGCGAGAGACGTCGACGCCGCGGCGACGTCGACGGGAGACGAGACGAGAGACGCGGACGACGCGATCGTCGCTCGAGATCGAGTCGCGAGGCGTCGGCGTTCGCTTCATTTAGCGGCGGAGGAGCCCGAGGTTTCGTCGTCGTCGGCCGCGGTGACCACGTCGATGTGCGACGAGGACAGGGCGCTGCTTCGCGAGGAGTTGGAGCTTAGGAAGGCAGAGGTCGGGCTCAAACTCGTGGCGATGATTCAAAAGCAGACCAGCAACGCGTTGAAAGCGGAAGGGAACAAGCTCGCGGCGGACGGCGCGGCGGAAACAAAGGCGGAGCGAGAGGAAAGGCGCGCGGCGCGGGCGACGGCGACGTTTCACGGCGCCACGTGCGACGCGCTCGCCGTGGGACTCGTCACGACGTGCGCGATGATGCTCTCGCTCGGCAGACGCGAGGTGGTGTATCGTTTCGGCCAGCTCACGACGATTTGCGGTGGTTCGATGACGTCGTCATCATCGTTCGTCGGCGTCGTCGTCGCGCCCTTCGAGACGTACGCCTACGTCAAGTGCGTCGCGAACGAGGGCGCGCGCGCCGCGATCGGTTTCTTCGCCATCGCGGCGGTCGCGCTCTTGCTCACCAAGCTCGAAGTATCGCGTCGCTTCGCCGCCGCACCGATGTTCGTGTTGGCCCTCGTTCTCGGCGTCGGCGTCGGCGCCGTCGGCGTCGCCGCCGTGCGCGCGCTCGGCGGCGACCCCACCCTCTGGCTTCTCGCCTGGCGCCTTTACCTCACCTCCATCGCCTGCGTCACCGTTTCCGCCCCCGCGTTCGCGCGTTCCATCGTCGATCGCGCCCCTCGCGTGTGGGCCTACTACGCCGTCTTCGGCGTCCTCCTCCCCGCGCTCGTCGCCGCGAGCGCCTTCGCCGCCGCCGACGCCGAGTCCCTCCGCGCCGTCCTCGCGCGCGCCCTCTTCGGCGCCTCGTCCCCGCGCGCCTCTTCGCCCGTGTATTTCGTGTAATGTCCACGCGATCGCTCGTGTTATTTCTCAGCATTATCATCGCGCGATGATATTCGTATGCACCTTCGCGCCGCGCGCCCGCTGCAGAGAATTCAAAACGCGCGCGACAGGTGTCGTCTCTCGCGCGTCGATTCGCGCCGCACCGCACATCCCACCGCGCGCGGACGCGCGAGCGTGCGAGCGCGAAGCCATGCTCGCGCGCGATGCGCCGCGCGACGCGTCCGCGCGCGCGCTCGCCAACGCGCGACGCAAACTCTCGTCGAACATTCGTGACGTTCGTAAACGCGCGCTTCGAGCGCTCATTCTCGCCAACGTCGCCGGCGCGTGCGCGCCCGCGGCGACGGCGCGCGATCCAGAGGTGTTGAGAGCGGTCCTGGAGCTGTACAACCGCGTCGATGACGCGCACGACGAACGCGGGGCGGCGGCGCGCGCGGAGGCGCTGGACGCGAGCGCGGCGACGAGCTGCGCGGAGTGGTCGCCGGCGACGTTTCTATCGTGGTTGTGCGCGAAGGAGCCCATGGCGAGAGTGTGGTTGAGAGAGATCGGGGCGGTGGAGTACATGGAGGCGGTGGTGCGGGAGAGCGGGAGGGATCAAAAGGCGCTCGCGCGGTTGCGCGCGGCGGTTGAAATTCCGAGCTCGAGCGCGGGCGAACTCGGGGAGGAGGATCAGGACGATTTCGGGAGGTACGACGCGGTACAAGATGCACGGGTTCGGCGCGCGCGCGAGAGCACTCATGGGGATGCTTCGACGTCGACGTCGACGTCGACGAAGGTGGGCTCGGCGGCGCGCGTTTCGTTCGCGGTGGACGCTCGCAACGTCGCGAGCGCCGAGGGCGACGCGGGATTTTCGTTACCGTACGTCAACGTGAACGAGACTGATGCACAGTATTTGTACGTGTTGACAACACACCTGGACACGTGCACGCATCACGCGCTGGCGCTCGGTGGTCTTCGAGAACTAGGACGCGCGTTGTCGGATTTGCCCGTCGAGGCGGTGGTGCAACATGCGTCGCGCGCGCTCGAACGCGTCTGCGAACTTCTCTCGGCGTCTGAGCCACGACTGTGCACTCTGGAGACTCGACGAGAGGCGTTGAGCGTCGTTAGGCAGTGCGCGCAGGCGCTGCACAGAGAGTTGATTGACGTTTCTCGAGAGTGCTTGCTGACGGTGGATGGGACGCCCGTCAGAGCGACGGGAAAAGTGGCGCGCCCGCAGTCGCCGAACTCACCGATCGCCGAAAACTTTCCACCGAGCGAGCGAGGGCACGGATATGGCGCGTCTCGAGGAGCACCGACGCGCGTACTTCCGATCGCGCACGCGTTTATGCTACACGTGATTCCCGCAGTGTGCGATCCTGCTCTTCGAGCGAGCGCTATCCGAGCGGTGCGCCTTCTGTTGCCGCTCGTTCAAATCGACCCTACGAACAAGGATGTTCAGCCACACGGCGATGCGTTGATGCGTCTCGGGCAGTATCTCGATTTGTGGGAGTCGTCGTTGGCGACGATTGAGTTTGAATCGGGCGCCGCAAGCGAGTATCTCACGTGCGTTCAAGTAAGCGCGGAAGTAGCTGCAGTGGCGAGCGGTGCACCGATCCGAGGTGCTGGTGCGGCGCACAAGAGACTGTCCTCACGCTGGTACGATGTCTGCGTCGACGAAGTCATCGCCGCGGCGAATCCGTTGGCTCGGCAATACTGTGCGCAAGCGCTCGTGCACATATGCCCAACGCTTTCTCTTGATATTTCACTCGTGCGAGACGCAGACCAGTGTCTGCGCATCGCGATGTCGGCGGCGGTTTCTGGTTTAGACGCTAAATCATTCGCACGTATCGTCAGCAAGGCGACACCGGCTTTGAGTATCATGGGCGCGACTGATAATGTGACGCCGTTTTGCTCAAGCATGACCGCGAAGCTCGTCGCACTCGCCTCTACGAGCGAATCAGCAGACGATCTCGATGAGGTTGTCAGCGCGATGCTTGCATTACTGTCACATGGCATCGATGACGTTCGGACGTCTGCTTACGCCACACTCGCTACAGCAAGCTCGCCGCACACCGCGGCGAGAGCCATTCTCGAGCACTCTACGATCATCGGAGAACTCATCGTCGGCGGTTTGAACCATTCGTCCACCGTTCGGAATGCGGCTTTGTGCTTGGAATCATTATGCAATTCGACCTTGAATCGGCGCGCAGTCGCGACCCAGGTTTCGCTCTACTCCGCCTGGATTGAAGCTCTCATCGACGATGCAGACGCTGGACATGCGGCGAGAGAAGCGCAAAAGATGATTCAAGAAGCGAACGTAGGCGGACGATTAAGCAAACTTGCGCCTCTATTGCGCGGGTTGTTTCACGAAAGCGAGAAAGTTCGTGTGCGGAGTGCGACCGATTTAGCGTACGGTATAGCGCACGGACTCAGCTCGGCAGCGCAAGTTCTCCTGGCGTCTCACGACGATCCTTTCGATTCTGTCTTACTCACGGATGACGAGTACGTGCGTCAAGAAGACGCGGACTCGCGCGTTGTGGCGTTCAAAGAGAGTCTGCGGTTGAGAACGTTTGACGATGTGCGCGCTTGTTTGAGACGTTTCATCTTCGATGACGCGAAACACCGTGACCAGCTCCTTGCCGAGCTAGAAATCATGATGAGAGACGAGAGACTCGCGACTGTTCTCGCCGACCCGAGTTTGCTCGAGTCATTGATAAAGTTAACGCTCGATCAGGGTTCGCATGTGAACGTCGTGGCCGGCGCGCTGCGAATTCTTGCTGCTGCGATCGGGGCATCGACTCTGGTTCGCGATATTTTGAGCCGCGAAGATGGGCGAGGTGGAAGAGTCACGCAATTGCTCGGACTCGTGTTCCATCCTCAGCGTCGGATTCGGGAGGCGATGGCGTCGCTTCTCGCGTACTTTCTGTTTTCCCCTGTCTGTGAGACCGTCACGGCGCGCGTGGGTGCGGTAAAAACGCCCGATTTGAGCCTTCCAAAGCTTTTCCTGGAGACCTACAGGTTTCCTCAGTTCGTTCCCGAGCTCGAGAGCCCGCCGGCGGTTGGCGATACCGATCCATTGATGACGGATGTTGTCGACCGAAATCGAGTTTTGTACATGTTTAAGCGTCGTCAAACACTCATGTACACGTACGACGCGGTCGACGACGATGAATCTGCGCTCCTCGCGTTTGCGCTGGATGAAGAGGCAGAAACAGAAAGTGGCGAGCTGCGCGTGATGCGCGACGCCGCTCGAATTTCTTGCGCGCCGGTCGTCATTGGAAATCTAGTCAGTGCCCTTGGTGAAGCTCAATCGTACGAAGAAGCGATGAGAATCGTCGACGCTTTGATGACAAACGTCCAATCCACTCGTTTAAACGCCATGGCTTTTTTAGCATCTCTAGGACGATGGGACGAAACGAGTGAGCGATTCATTCGGCGCCCGCCGCGGTCGACTACTGACATTTCATTATGGGTTGGGATGGCTGAAGTTCTTACATCGTGCTTAGAGTCATTCATGCGCGTGGAAGATAGTATTCTCCCTCCTTTGGCGATGAAAAAAATGATCGAAGTCGTCCATGACGTCATAGTTCCGCTCGCGAGTGCAGGCGCGGCGCTGAGCGTCAGCTGCGACGGTGATATGTTACGCGACCCACCAGTGCTTAGACATCCTATCGCGGCTGGTAAAGCACTCGGTGACGATGGTGGCGCTTTTTGCGCGGCGCGCGCAGACGCTGTACGTGCGGCGATGAGCTTGCTTGCGAACGTGTACGAAGCAGCGAGGAGATTTAGAATTTATGCGGTACCCGACGTTGACGCGGAAGCCGTGGTGGCAGAACTTCTCGATATCGATTGCGTCGGCGTGGTGACAAACACGTTAGTCGGAGAGCCAAGTTGCGATTACACGGCTAGGTGTGTCGCCATCGATGCCGTGAATGCGGCGCTGCGTCTCGGAGGGGTTCCATCCGAAGACATCTTCAACCTGGTTCAGTCGATGTTAACGAGGGTGTATCCGTCATACTCGTCCTCGGATCATCGCGGCTCTGTACTCATGAACAAGGCGACGCGTGTTTTACTGCTCATTATGGACAGTTCTAGATCTGATAAATGGGCCGACGGTTTCTATGAAATCGACGACTTGGTTTGGTTGAGTGACATGCTTGTCGATGCGTCTTCTCGCGCACGTGAGAGGGCATGGCAAATCGTAGCGGCATCCGTAGGACCAAGCTCTCCAATCGCGGACGTTATCGCCGCCAAATTCCCTGACATCTTCGAGCGTGCAACGGCATGTGCACTTGACAAAGAAGAGGCGGCGGTGACGCGCGCCGCAGCGTTCCGATGCGTCGCCGCGCTCATCGCGGGAAGCTTTGCGCAGGAAGTTTCACTGGAAATTCCAGACGACGGCTTCTATTCGGGGGAGAAGTCCTCCGTGCCGTTCCCATCGATCCCGATGCTCGCCGCAAAGGACGTGTGGCGAGACTTTGCCAGAGTACTTATGGATGATGTGAGTGGTGACGATGAACGTGTTGCTGTTTTGCATCGCGGCGCCTCTTCAGCGCTGCTCGCCGCCGCGCGCGTCGACGCGCTCGGCATCGCTGAAGCGTTTGACTTTAATCCCAGTCATGAGACGGATGGCACGATGTGGCACGGTACTTTCGCAGTCTTGCGAAGGACCAAGTTTGTCGGCTACGGTTCCACCGATGCGGCCGCGGCTGCATCGAATGTAGCCGCTCTGTTAGGCGTCATGGTCGTCGCCGGTGTGACGAGCTTTGACGTCAAACTCGCAGCGTCGGCGTTATACGATTGCCTGCGTAACGCTTCGCGCACCTTGCGCTCTGGCGGCGGTGGTGCAGCTGCCCGAGCGGCGTCCAGATGTGCCGAGGCGCTCGCAACTGTATTACAAGCCCACTCGCACGGCGATGAAGACGTGTTCCCGTCTCACGGCGTCGCGGCGATGTGCGCAGAAATTCTCGCCAACGCGGTCGGGCCGAGTGCGAGTCCAGAATGCATCAAAGCTTCCGTTGGCGCGTGTCTGCTTACATCCACAGTATTCCGATCGAAATCGACCTCCGAGCGCGCCATCGATGGCGCTTTTGAACACGTTGGAGCGTCGATATTACAATCACTACTTGTCCTGTGGCACTTCCGCTTGCTCGGTAACTCAACGCAACAACGCTCGGTCCCGACAATGTCTATCATTATCAGCGCCACGCGGAACGTGCTCGCGCACGACGTCAGCGCAAAAGCCGCGGCTTGTGAGTGGGGTCTAGTAAGCAGTTTAGTTCAGACGACCGTCGCGGCGGTGCGACGTTCAATGAGTCCGGATGGATCGTTCAAGAGCGTGCCCACCGCCATGGACGTCTACGTCGCTTCCTCGGCGATGAGGGCGAATCGTAGGGATGCCCTCGCTGCCGCCATGGAATTCGGACTCGATGCCGATGGGAAAGAACTACCATCAACCGTCGCCCTCGGATCCCTCACGTGCTTGCGACATATGATGTACTCTTTTCCGACGAGCACAAGCGACGACGCTTGGCTAGAGGAAATCGTCAACGAAATCCGCGAAAACGCCGTGGATTCGGGCATCGTGGACATGTTCCGGACGACTTGGCCGTACGCAACGCTCGATCAGACGGTGATGTACGAGTTACTGTCCCTCGTGGTGAACTTTGTCGCCAAATGTCCGAACTCGAAACGGGCAATCACCGCCGTCGGCGCCGGCGAGGATGGCGAACAACCCAAATCCTTCGCGCAACGTTTGATGGATCACGCTTTTGACTCCAAGCACGCCCCTGGGTCTTCGAGTCTATGCTTGACGTTGAAGGCGTTGTCGTCGCTTGCCACGGTCGAAGGGCCGGCGCGTTATTGGCTCATCCGCTCGTCTTTCGTAGACGACGTCGCGCTGACGCTCGCGCACGCGTTGACCAAGGTACGCGCATATGACAGCGACGCCAACGACGTCCCGCGCGCGCGCTGGATGACGACCGTGACCGCGTGCGTCCGTGCACTGTGCAACGTAGCGTCGTTCGGCGATGGTCAGCGTGCTGTTTTGCGCGCTAACGCTGGAGCACACGTTTTCGAGCTTTGTCTGGAAGTCGTCGCCGCCGCCGCGGACCCTAACGACGACGCCCGTCGTGAGACGTTTCTGCTCATGCACAACCTCGCCTTCCACCCAGACGCAAAGTCGCATTACGCCGCGAATGAAGTCGCCATCGATTGTCTAGTTCAAGGCGTGCGCGACGAAGATTTACAGTGCGCGTCTGCGTCCTGTGGCGCGCTCTTCGCGCTCACGCGAAACGGACAGCGCGTCTGCGCCCTGCTCCGCGAGCGCGGTCGCGATCGCGCTTTGCGCGCTGCTTCCAAGTCTCACGCCGCGAAAACGCCGAACGACCCGCGCTCCAAGCACTGGTCCCGATGTCTCCGAGGCATCTTGCTCGTGCTCAGCGCCAACGAAAAAGTCGACGCGTACGACGGCGCGCTTCGATAGGGTCGTCGACGACAAATTTCCCGTATCTATTATTAATTAACATCGCACCCCCTCCGCGCGCGAGCCCTCCCTTCGAAACTACGACTCCGAGCTCCCTCCCCCGAACACCTCCAAAAACGTCTTCCCCGTCGCCTCCCGACTCGTCCTCGCCGCGACCTCGCTCGCCGCGTCCGCCGGCCCTCGTCCCGTCGCCCGCACCGTCCTCCGCCCCATCGCCTCCCCCGGCATCGGTATCACGCTCCCGCTCGCCAGTCGCCCCCTCGACACCCGCACCTTCGTTCCGTCGTCCAAAAACATCCGCGTCACTCGCACCGGGTGTCCATTCGCCGGATCCGCGAGCGCCACGCTCGAGTACCGCAGCGCCGCCTCCCTCGCGACGATCTGCCCCGGCGTCTCCCCGTCCCCCCTCGCGTGCTTCTTCACCAGATTCACCCCCGTGACGTACACCAACGACCTCTCTCGGTCCACCTCGCGCACGACGCCCGTCTGCCCCCGATCGCGCCCGCGCGTGACGACGACGCGATCGCCGCGGTAGATGTTCCACGACGAATCCGCGATCGCGTTTCTCGCCAGTCGCTTGAGCTTGTGCGCCGCCTTGCGGAACGGTTGCGACATGGCGCGTTGGCGCCGCGCGTTCGCGGTCGCGACGGCGCGACGCGCGGCGTCGGCGACGATTCGCGCGCGCGATTGTGCGGCGCCGACGCGCGGCGTCGGGAATTCGCCAGAGCGCGACGCGTCGCGCGATGGCGCGCGCGCGCGCGCGGTGGACGACGCGCGCGGCGCTCGCGCTGGCGCTGCTCGCGCTGTCGGCGCCGCGACGCGCGTCGAGCGCGGACGCGAGGGGGGAATCGACGAGACGCGTTGGAGATTCGCGCGCGCGCGGAAGACCGCTCGTCGTCGTGTCGCTGGACGGCGTCGTGCGCGCGCTGGACGCGGACACGGGCGATAACGTGTGGGCGTTCGACTCGGGAGGCGCGCTCGCGGGGGCGTCGTGGACGAGCGCGGGCGAGGACGCGCGGGCGCTGACGCCGCGGAGCGCGGCGAGCGGGACGCGAACGCGAAACGTGTTCCCGGGCGTCGACGGCGCGCTGTACGCGCATCACGTCGATCAGGACGCGAAACACGTCGTGCGGAGGTTGCCGGTGACGACGCGGGAGCTGGTGGAGGCGAGCCCGAGCGCGACGCGAGACGGGGCGCTGGTGGTGGGACGACGGTCGTCGACGATTTACGCGCTGCGCGCGAGCACGGGGGCGCTGGTGCGGAGCGTGGACGTCGATGGGACGATCACGAGCGTGATGGGAGGCGACGCGATGAACGGGGCGGACGAGGAGTTGATTTACGTCGGGCGCACGGAGTACGTGGTGCGGAGCGTGGACGCGGAGACGGGCGAGGAGCGATGGAACGTGACGCACGGCGAGTTGCGAAGTCTGAGTCGAGACTCGGACACGGGCGCGCTGCGCATAGGAACGGATCGCGCGAGCGATGCGGGATCGCTCGTGATCGGGCCAGGAAACGTGGTTCGAAGCGTGGACGAGGAAACGGGGGAGATTAAGTGGTCAAAGCGAATGGCGTCGTTGCCTTTGGGCGTGAGCGACGCGAGCGGGCGCGTCATCGTGGAGAACGCGGCGCAGATTCCAGCCGAAAGCGACGATAAAATTATTGTCGGCACGCACGAGAGAGGATTGTTCGCGCTTCCGTACACCGCCAGTGCGGGCGAAGGTTTACGAGACGGATCCGACAGCTCGAACGCCCTCGTCGCCGCGAGCGAAAGCGAAGACTTCGTTCGCGTCGATATAGGGAGCGACGAGGACGATTGGTCGTGCATTCCTGAAGATTTGGTCAAGGCGACGCTCGATAAGACTTCGTCGAGGTTACCGGGTTCGAGAACGTCGCGACGAGCGCTCAACGTGCTGCTCGTCGGCGGCTTGTCCATCGTCTTCGTGTACTTGACGCAATTGAAGAGGCGAAATATAGAGGTCCACGACGTGAACGCACCGTCGAGCGTGGTGACAGGAGTAGAGGATGCAGAACAAGAGCATCAACGCACCGCTGCGGCGAAAAAACGAGCGAAAAAGCGGGCGAAACAAGCCGAAGCGCGAGCCGCTGAGGCGGAGCTCGCGGCGAAGATTCAGGAAGTCATGGAAGAAAAGACGCGCGAGGAAACGCGAGTCGGGCGCTTGCTCATTAAACCATCCGTGCTGGGATACGGCTCGTGCGGTACGATCGTGTTCGAAGGCGAGCTGGATGGACGGCGCGTCGCGGTGAAGCGCTTGCTGGCGCAGTTTCACGAACTTGCGCGCAAGGAGCTTCAGGCTCTCATCGCCTCAGACGAGCACCCGAATATTTTGAGATGCTTTGCGCTCGAGGAAGACTCGAACTTCGTGTATATGGCGCTTGAGCTCTGCGCGTCGTCACTCGCTCGCGTCGTCGATCCTGTCGGGGCGGCGAACGAGAGCGAATCGTCCGCGGCAGAGACGAACGCGAAAGCGTTAAACATCAAATGCATCGACGAGGCGACAAAGTATCCGACGGCAGAATGCTTAAGAATTCTACACGACGTCGTCGCGGGTTTGGCCGCACTCCACGAGCAAGGCATCATTCATCGCGATTTGAAACCACAAAACGTCTTGATAACGTCGTCTGGACGAGGGAAAATCGCCGACATGGGACTCGCCAAGCGCGTGAACGTGTCCGAGGGAACGTCTTTTTACACGCACACGAACGGAAATTTGAACACCAACGACGCGGCGGGCACGTCGGGTTGGCAAGCCCCCGAGCGATTGACGCAGGGGCGTCAATCGCGCTCTGTCGACGTCTTCAGTCTCGGTTGCTTGATGTACTACTGTCTCACGGGTGGTGCTCACCCGTTCGGTGAGAGGCTCCAGCGCGACGCCAATGTCGTCGCAAACAGCTACGACGTGTCCAAGCTGAAGTATTTCCCCGAAGCCGAGGCTTTGGTGAAGGCGTGCATCGACGCCGATCCATCCAAACGGCCGTCGGCGACGGAAATCTTGGCGCACCCGATGTGGTGGGACGCCGAGAAGAAGCTTCAGTTCCTTATCGATGCCTCGGACCGAGTCGAACTAGAAGATCGCATGAGCGATCGATCGTTGCTGCGCGCGTTCGAGACGCGCGCGAAGTCCTCGATCGCGTGCGATGACTGGACCAAAAAGCTCGACGCCGCGTTGCTCGAAAATCTTGGGCGATACCGCGAGTACGACGGAACTTCTCTGCGCGACTTGCTTCGAGTCATACGCAACAAGGCGAATCACTACCGTGAGCTTCCTCCCAAGCTCCAACGCACGCTTGGGTCGTATCCAGACGGCTTGTGGCGATACGTTTCCATCCGATTCCCCGCCCTGCTCCTCGGCGTGCGCGATTTCTTCGCCCCCTCGGCGGCGCGAGAACCCACCCTCGCGAAGTATTTCCTCAGCATCGAGGCCGCGTCGAAAGCTTCATTCGCTCCACCGCTGGCGCGCGCCGAGTCCATCCCCGACAAGCCCTTAATAGCCCCCCAAGTCTTCCCGAGCCGTCCCGGCCGCGAGCCGTGCGAATTCTACATGAAAACTGGCCGCTGCAAGTTCGGCGCCACGTGCAAGTTCGATCATCCTCAAGGCGTGCACTGGGACGTTCACAACGAACGATGACACGACGACCGATCCATTTATTTCCACGCGCTCAGCTCGCCGTGCGCGCGCTGTGTAACTTCAGACCACTTCTCAAACCAAATCAAACCAAACCAAACCACACCAAACCGCCAGGGCGTGCCGAGGATCGGGCCGAGCCGAACCCATCGCGCCGCACACCACGACGCTCGCGAACGCACGTCTCGCGGAAACTCGCCGATCGCGACGCACGAACGCGCTCGATCGTACGAACGCTCGACGCACCGCGCACGTCCTCGCGAGGCGCCGCGAACCGCGACGATCGCGAGTCGTTATTTCAAACCGAGATCGACAGATACCGAAAGCTTGATCGCCACGAATGATGTCGCAAACAGCCGTGCGCGCCGCGCACACGAGCGGTGTTCGCGCGAGAAACGTGCGTAAGACGTCTGGGTGCGCGGCCGCGACGCGAGGGACGGTGAAGCGCGCGGAAAGTGGACGCAGAGGGGCGACGGCGCGACGAGCGAGCGGCGCGAGCGAGACGCCGACTGGGGACGGCGATGCGCAAGTCGTCGTCGTGACCTCCGGGAAGGGTGGCGTCGGGAAAACGACGTCGAGTGCGAATCTTGGGATGAGCATGGCGCGTTTGGGGTATCGCGTGGCGCTCATCGATGCGGATATCGGATTGCGTAATCTCGACTTGTTGCTCGGGTTGGAAAATCGAGTGATGTACACGGCGATGGAGGTGCTGGAGGGTGAGTGCCGGATGGAACAGGCATTGATTCGCGACAAACGGTGGCGCACGTTGGCGTTGTTGCCGATTTCGAAGAACCGAGCGAGGTATAACGTGACGAAGAACAACATGCAGACGCTCATCAAGGTGTTGAAGGAGATGGAGTTTCAATACATCATCATCGATTGCCCGGCTGGGATCGATGTGGGTTTCATCAACGCCATCGCGTGTGCGGACAGCGCTGTTATTGTGACGACGCCGGAAATCACGGCCATTCGTGATGCCGATCGCGTGGCTGGGTTGTTGGAGGCTAACGGCGTGTACGACGTCAAGCTCTTGGTAAATCGCGTGCGAGCGGATATGATCAAAAAGAACGACATGATGAGCGTGAAGGACGTGCAGGAGATGCTCGGCGTGCCGCTTCTTGGCGCGATTCCGGAAGACACGGAAGTCATCGTGAGCACGAACAGAGGGGAGCCGCTTGTGTTGAAGAAGAAGCTCACCTTGGCGGGCATCGCGTACGAAAACGCCGCGAGACGCATCTCTGGCAAGAGTGATTTCCTCATCGATCTCGACAAGCCGAAGAAGGGCTTATTCCAACGCGTGGGCGAGTTCTTCGCGGGCGACGAATAATTAGTATACTATCATTTCATCGCACGTTTTAACGTACAAGCCTACCATTTGCTACCTTTGATTATAAATCGCTCTCGCACTCAGCGCCCGACGTCAAACTTACACACGCAGTCGTAAAGCTCACCGTCTAAAAGCTCCGCGACTTCCAAGTGCTTCACCATACCGAGCTTCAAGGCGTCTATTTTTACGAACTTGGCCCATAAATTCGTCTCGATGCCGCGTCCCATGCCCTCGAGCACGAGCAAATCGCAAGTCTCAGCTTCGGCGCACGCCTCGGCGGACAAGTACCTCAGGTCGATCACCGGCATGTCGCTCCCCGACGACACGACACGCATGCGCTTTCCCACGATCGCATCGCGCAGTACGCTATCGCCCATCTCGAGCAAAGCTGGAATTATTTGTTCACGCATCTCGAGAGCGGTGACGTCGTTGATCGAAGGCGTCTCGTTCGCCGCGACGACGACTTCGGTGCCTCGTCGAAGCAGTTCGCGAATGAACGGAATCATCCCCAAGCACACGTCTGCACCAGCGTTGTCGACGAACACGATCGCCTTCGCGTGCGTCTTCGTCGCGAATCGCGCTCGCAGCGCGTCGAAATCGTCGACGCACCACGGTCGCGGCTTCAATCCGTTCACCGTCGACGCAAAGTCCACGCCGTCGGTGTCGTATAAATCCGCGCTCGACGCCGCGCCCAAATCAAATATATTTCCCGCGAACACTCCTCGCACGAGCGCCAAAAGCCGTTCGCCGTCGTCCTCGATCCCGTCCGTCGCCGCCAGCGCGCCCGCCAGCGCTCGCAGCGCCGTCGCGTTCTCCGCCGCCTTCACGCCGCGAAAGCAATCCGCGAATCCGCATCGCCGTAAAATCCCATCGCGCGCGCGGCACATCTCCAAGCAATTCACCCCCTCCCACGGCGCCCACCACGCGCCGCCGCTCGCCTCGCCTCGACACGCCTCGCGCGCGTCCTCGTCCCCCGCCTCGCACCGCGCGCACGCCGCCTCGAACGCCCGCGCGAACGCCCGCGCGCGCGCCGTCGCGCCGTCGCCCGACGCCTCGTCCAGCGCCGCTCGGCGCTCGAACGACGCCGCGGACGCGCGAAAGACGCCGACCCACGCGCGGCGCTGCGCGTCCGTCGTCCACGGCGCGAACGTCACGGGCGCGTACGTCGCGTCGAGCCACGGGAACGCGACGGGCGCGCCGGAAGACTCGCGCGCGGGCATCGCCGCGCGCGCCCGCGCGCGTCGGCGAGCGCGGGCGCGCGCGCGCGGGCGCCGCGCGCCGGTCGCGACCGTGGCGACCGACCGCGTGTCCCGCGTGTAGGTAAACAGTACCACGTGATGCATGATGACCGAATGTCCGAACATGTACACGTTCACACTGTCTGCGCATACAAAATAAATAAACCGACCCCCCCCGATCCGCGCGTACGCGACGCCGATCGCGCGCCATGAAATCGAACGCGACCCGATCCGTGGACGCCCGTCGTCGCCCGCGCGCGCGTCCGCACACAAGCACGCACGCGCACGATGTTCGCGATGTCCACGATGCAAACCGCCGCGGCGCGCGCCGTTTTCGTCTCCAAGTGCGTCGCGATCTCGCGCGAGCGCGCGCGTCGGAAAACGCGACGCGACGCGAAGACCGCGCGCGATGGATCGTTCGCGTCGCGATCGCGGCGCGATGCGACGACGTTCGACGCGATGCCGCGCGCGCGGCGACGCGACGACGGCGAGCGGTGACTGACGAACGCGCGCGATCATTTCGCTTCTTCGAACCCGCAGGCCGACGGCGACGAAGCGCCGCACGACGATCGTCCGCGCGGAGGGCGACGCCGCGGTGCGTCTCGAGATACGCGAGCGTATCGTGGATGCGACGCGTCGCGGTGATTCGACGTCTCGCGAGGCCGATCGCGACGCGCGCGACGAAGACGCGCGACTGACGATGAAGAAAAATGTTTGGGACGACGCAGGAACCCGCGAAGGCGGCGCCGCCGGCGATCGGACCGCCGAGAGGCTCGAAGGTGCGCGCGGGGAGACTTATCGCGACGACGCGCGCGCGGTATCGCGGACGACGGCGACCGATCGGGACGGGAGAGGCGCGTTGGCGAGCGAAGGACTGTGACTGACGATGTGTGCGCGCGGTGTGCGGTTTGCGAATGGACGTAGGTTAAGATTTTGCGCCCGGAATCGTACTGGTTCAACGACTACGGCAAGGTCATCTCCGTCGATCAATCCGGCGTGCGGTACCCGGTTGTCGTTCGTTTCGAAAAGGTCAACTACGCGGGTGTTTCCACGAACAACTACGCGCTCGATGAGATCGAGTACTAAGTGGGCACCTCGTGGGTGAAACCGAGAACGGCTGGCGCGAGCGATCGTCGCGGCGAGCGCGCCTCGCAAGGCGCGCTCGGCGGCGCGACTTCGTTCGCGGGCGCGCCGTTCGAGGCGCAATAGACAAATAGCACACGCAACAATTCGAGAGATCGAGGTTTATAATGACGCATCTCACGATATAACGACGCATCGATCGATCACGCGCCGTCTGCTCGCTCGCGCGCGATCCGCGTCGTCTCCGCGCCGCGCCGAACACCCGTCCCTCTCGCGCGCGCGACTTCCGCACTCGCGCGCGCGACGCGCGATGTCGCGCGCGTCGGCGAGCGAACGCGCGAGTCTTCTCGCGTCGTCGTCGACGTCGATCGACGTCGAGCGCGGGCGCGACGCACCGTCATCGTCGTCGGCGCGCGTGGGTGTTAACACCCACGATGACGCTCGAGCGCCGTCACCGTCGACGCGGACGCGTTCGCGGGCGTGCGCGGTCGCCGCAGCGTGCGTGATCGCGTGCGCGATCGCCGCGGCGTGCGCGGGCGACGCACGGGCGAGATCGCGCGCGCGGCTCGGGCTCGAGATCGGGCGCGAGTCCGACGCGAACGCGACGATGGAGGCGGGCCGAGAGACGGCGGCGATGGGAGCGTCGAAGCGCGTCGACGTGGACGATAGGGCGATGCGGGATGAATTTTTAGAGTCGCAGGCGGCGAGCGTGACGAAGGCGCACGAGGCGAAGGCGAAGGCGTTCTCGACGGAGCTGGCGAAGGAGTGGCGACGGTTCGAGGAGCGCTCGCGGCGAACCGAGGATTCGGACGGCGACGTCCTGTGGATGGTGCGAACGGCAGAGTACGCCAATGTAGCGATGGATAAGAGAGGGTGGTGGCGACCGCGGACGTTGACGCAGCGAGATAAAGGGGATTGGATGATGAGTTCGGTGGGGGCGCGCACGGACCCAGCGGCGACGGCAGCCTTGAGCTTGCAAGAGCGCTTGGCGCACTCGCTAGCGCATCGTGAGGCGATGATTTTTAACTCGTGTCCGAGTTTAGTGTACTTGGGTGCGGAATACGCGAGTCATACGTGGCCTTCGACCGTGCGCCAGCTCGGTTTCGCGCACGGTTTGCGCGGGACGACGACCGGGACGATGGATACGCTCAAGAGCGTTCGCATGAACCCTAAGGGTCCTAACTTTGTTTTGGGTGCGAGCGACGGCCTGAGTTACGAAGGTTTATCCGCGATGCTCGGCACGATGAGCGCTCGCGACAACGGACGTTTAGACGAATCCAAATCGCTCTTTCTCATCGCAGGCGTGCGCGACCCGCTCAAGCGAGCCATCGAGGCTTACATGCAATACGGCGTTGCTCGTCGAGGCTGGGAGCCGACGGTGGAGAGCTTTGAAAATTTCGTGTTCGGGCGCTACGGGCGGCTGGCGCACGTGGGGAACATACAGTTTAAGATGCTCGCTCCGGAGGAGTTGGTGAAAAAGGCGCTCGAGCGTGAAGCTCTTCAAGCAAAAGCACCTCCGATCAAGGATGCGGAGATCATGCGTGTATTGAACACGTATGATCTCGTCGTGACGCCAGAGCACGACCTTTTGGCCCGTCTGCTTGTGAAGCAGATGCTGTACCGCGTCGTTTCCGTAAGACAAATTTTAACGCCACCAGATGTCGGATACGCGAGGCTCGATCGCTTCGGGTTTAAGAGGTACGACGTCGAGGATAAGGAAAACGTTTTACCGAAACCTTTGTTGGAGTATGTCAACAGTCGGGCGTTCAAAGTGAGGTTCAACAGGCTTAACTTGCTGGATCAAAAGCTGTACGACGCCGCAAACGCGCGGCTGCTAAGAATGTGGAAGGAGCATCACGTGGTCGAAAGTTACTTGGCGTGGCGAGAATCTGTGCACGATTACGTCATGCCGAAATTGATGAACACTCAGAGCCTAAAGGCGGCGAGAGAGTTATCGCAAAGCAGCCCTCGAGTGGCAAAAGTGTGCCCGTCAGGGCACGAGGATGACTGCTCTACCGTATTCGAAGAGCACGCTGACGAGTTCCTCGCCGAAGAGAAGCGCCGACACGCCAGCGAGCAGTGCATGTTTGAGAACTACGGTTGTTTCAGTCGTCAATTGGTAAATCTCGGGCTTTTGCACTACAAAAGGACTCGAACCGCCGAACTGGCGAGTTTTTTCAAACAGCAAGAGACGCCAGAGTCGTATGGTACCGCCAAGGCGGCCTCGTGCGCCGGGGTGGCAATGGTTTCGGAGGTTCGATTTTGCGCCGATAACGCGACTTTAGGCGACGGTGTCGTCGGTAAAGCCATGACGGGCCTAGCGGATTCGATTTATCTTCTCTGTGCCCGAGACGCATGCGAAAACTTGTGCGTGCCGAAGAGTTGGGAAACCAAGGTTCGCGTTGTCGACGGCGCCAAGATTGACCGATGCTTCGGTATACAAGCAACCGAGAACCATTTCCGCCGCGCCACGCTCTCGCATGGAGCGATCGTCGCACACGCCAGGCAGGAAAAGTTTCGGAACGTCGCGGTCGTGGAGGTAGACGTCAACTTTGTCGACCCGGATCCATCCAACTATCCCGACTACGACGCCGCGAAGTCGGTTCAGTCAATCGCAAAACACATCGATGGTAACACGGCCGCAGATTCTGACGATCCATTCACCATCATTCGTCTCGGCTATCGCGCGTGGGAGTTTGAGCGCGGCGTCGTGGCGTGCCCTCACGGCTGCGGTTGTCGCCGCGGCGCCGACGGCGCCGACGACTCCTACTGCGTCGTCACCCGAGCGCAGTGCGACCTCCGCGGCTCCCACGCCTACATTCTCTCCGGAGACTCCTTCAACCTCTTCCTCGAGCCCGTGCTGAGCAAAAAGCGCACGCAAACCAAGGTGATCGACTTCAACGTCTTTCAACGATTTCCCCAGCAGCTCGTGCTCGAGCCCATGCTCGCCTCGCAAGCCGGCGCCTTCAACGACGCCGATAAAGTCGGCGTCGACCAGCAATTCCACGACGCTCGTCTCTTCGCGCAATCGTGCGTCGTTCGTTAGCACACCATCATAGCTTAGCCCTTCAACAGCGACGTCACGACGTCCTCGCGCGCCGAATTCCTTCGCGTCGCGCTCGGCGGTTGAAACGCGCGCCCGACGCCAACCCTCATCGCTTTTCGGCGACGTCAAACGCGCGCGCGCCGCGAGGAAGCGCGCGTCTCGCGCCCATCGACGCGAAACCCTCCATCGTCGCCATCACCGCGCGCGCGCGTTCTCGCGGCGCGTCGTCGACGCGCGCGCGCCGTCCGAGTCGCCGAAAAGCGATCGCCGCCGGCGGCGCAGACGCGCGCGGTCGCGCCTAAAACGCGCGTCGAACGCCATGCCGACGTTCCGGGACGACATGGCGGGGTCATCGCACGACACCGCGGCGATTGATTTCACGAAGACGCCGTTCGCGCCGGCGTCGACGCCGAGAAAGATTAGCGCGGTGCGGTTTTCGCTGATGAGCTCGAGCGAAATCGGACGCGCGGGGGTGTTTCACGTGTTCGAACGGAATTTGTATCAGATGCCGCAGCGAACGCCGATGCCGAACGGGATATTAGATCCGAGAATGGGGACGACGGATAAGCGCGGTGGGGAGTGCGCGACGTGTCGAGGGAACATGGTGGATTGCGCGGGGCACTTTGGGTACATCAAGCTGGAGCTGCCGGTGTTTCACATCGGATACTTTAAAAACATCATCAGCGTGTTGCAGTGCGTGTGCAAGAATTGCTCGCGGATTTTACTGAACGAGGATGATCAAGATATGTTTTTGAAGCGCTATCGGAATCCAAGACTTGAGATTACGCAGAGGCGTCTGCTGTACAAAAAGTTGACGGAAAAGTGCAAACGATGCCGAACGTGTCCGCATTGCGGAGATTACAACGGCGTGACCAAGCGTGCGGGGCAGACTTTGAAGATCGTTCACGAAAAGTATAGTAAAAACCCAGCGTTGTTGGAGGAGTTTATGAAGGAGTTTGAAACAGCTTTGAAGTACAACGAGCAGCTTCGAGCGTCACTGCCAAAGGTGCAAGACGATTTGAATCCCATTCGTGTGTTGGGCATATTACAGCGCGTCACTTCGGCCGATTGCGAATTACTAGACATCGCAGATCGACCGGAACACTTGCTCTTGACGCACCTGCCCGTTCCGCCGTGTTGCATCAGGCCTTCGGTGGAGATGGACGGCGTGTCAGGGTCAAACGAAGACGATATCACGATGAAGCTCATACAAATCATCGAAGTCAACAATGTTTTGCGGCAAGGCTTAGAGAAAGGGCTCGCTGTTAACAATATGATGGAGAATTGGGATTTTTTACAGATTCAATGCGCCATGTACATCAACAGCGAGCTTCCCGGTTTATCTCTGCAGTACCAGGGCCCTGGTAAGCCGCTGCGCGGCTTTGTGCAAAGACTCAAGGGTAAGCAAGGGCGCTTCCGCGGTAACCTCAGCGGTAAGCGCGTAGACTTCAGTGCGCGCACTGTGATCTCACCAGATCCGAATCTTCGGATCGACGAGGTTGGTGTACCAATACATATAGCGAAGACAATGACATACCCAGAAGTCGTCAACAAACACAACATGGTGATGCTGAGAGAGCGCGTGCGCAATGGTATGGCGAAGCATCCTGGAGCGAACTTTGTCAAGTTTGCGTCTGGTGGTATGCAGTACTTGAAGTACGGCGATCGTCGCAAGATTGCCAGCGAGTTGAAATTCGGAGACATTGTTGAGCGACATTTGCACGACGGCGACATTCTGTTGTTCAATCGTCAGCCGAGTTTACACAAGATGTCAATCATGGCGCACAAGGCACGTATCATGGAGTGCCGAACTCTACGTTTTAACGAGTGCGTGTGTACGCCGTACAACGCCGATTTCGACGGTGACGAGATGAATATTCATTGCCCTCAAACGGAAGAAGCGCGCGCCGAAGCGATGCAACTTATGGGAGTGCAACACAACCTGTGCACACCGAAAAACGGCGAGATTCTCATCGCAGCGACGCAGGACTTTCTAACTGCAGCGTTTCTTCTCACCATTAAGGATGCGTTTTTTGATCGCTCTCAGTTTGGCTCGCTCGTCGCGTACATGGGTGATGCGCTCCTTTCCGTGGATCTTCCGACGCCAGCAATCTTGAAACCCATTGAGCTGTGGACTGGAAAGCAAGTGTTCAGCGTTCTCATTCGACCGAAAGCGTCCGATCACATATATGTTAATCTTGAAGTCGCTGAAAAGCTGTACAACAAGAAGGACAAAACAATGTGTCCCGACGACGGGTACGTGTGCATTCAGAATAGTGAAATAATCTCAGGGCAACTCGGCAAGGCGACACTCGGTAGTGGAAATAAAAGTGGACTATTCTACGTGCTCAACATAGAATACGGCGCCGAAGCCGCCGCAAATGCGATGAATAGACTCGCCAAGCTGAGCGCTCGATGGCTGGGTACGCGCGGGTTTAGCATTGGCATCGACGACGTCTCACCGGCCGCGGAGTTGTCAGCCGAAAAGGGCCGACGTATCGAGGACGGCTACAGAACTTGCGACGAACGAATCGCTTCGTATGAGAAAGGTACTTTACCTCTTCAAGCGGGCTGCAACGCGGAGGAAACGTTGGAGGCTGAAGTTCTCGGGGTCTTGTCTGCGGTGCGCGAAGCCGCGGGGAACGCGTGTTTAAAGGCGCTGCCGCGTCGCAACGCACCACTTATCATGGCTCTTTGCGGCAGTAAGGGTAGCACGATCAACATTTCTCAGATGATCGCGTGTGTTGGTCAACAAGCTGTGGGAGGCTCGCGACCTCCTGACGGTTTCGCCGAGCGATCGCTCCCGCATTTCAGGCGCGGAGAAAAGACACCCGCCGCAAAGGGCTTTGTCGCCAACTCTTTCTTTTCTGGCATGCGACCGACGGAATTCTTCTTCCATACCATGGCTGGTCGTGAAGGTCTCGTCGATACTGCCGTAAAGACTGCAGAGACTGGATACATGTCTCGTCGTCTCATGAAGGCGCTAGAGGACCTATCGCTTCAGTACGACGGCACTGTGCGCAACTCGATGGGTGGCATTGTGCAGCTGCGCTACGGCGACGACGGCATGGAACCGACTATGATGGAGAGTGAAGACGCCCAACCGATCGAGTTTAAGCGGTGTTTGATGAATGTGCGAGGTCTGAACTCGGCACGAGGCGAACCGCCAGCGACTCGCTCGGCGTTAGATGCGGCGCTGGACCAGTTCAAGCGAAACAACAGAATTATCAATGTCGACGAAGAAGGCGAAAGCGCCGAGACGCGCGAACTCGTGTACAGCGCTGGTATCTCGCAATTATTCTACGAAAACATGAGAACATTCATCATCAACGAAGTGGAGTCGCCTTCGGATGGCGTATACATGTCGGATCGACAGATGAAGGCATTTTTGGACGCGTGCGCGCGAAAATACACTGAAAAACGAATTGAGCCCGGCACCGCAGTTGGCGCCATTGGCGCACAATCCATCGGCGAGCCAGGCACACAAATGACGCTGAAGACGTTCCATTTCGCCGGTGTGGCGTCGATGAACATCACCCTCGGCGTTCCTCGAATTAAGGAAATCATCAACGCGTCCAAGAATATCAGTACGCCAATCATCACGGCGTCGCTCATGAGCGACAGGGACGTCAAGGCGGCGCGCGTGGTGAAGGGTAGAGTGGAGAAGACGACGTTGGGCGAAATCTGTTCCGAAATCAATATTGTCGTTCGTCCGCACGATCTTTACCTCGAGCTTATGTTAGATATGGAGGCGATCAATCAACTTCAGTTGGACGTCACCATTCACTCCGTGCGCCTGGCTGTGCTCGGGGCGCCAAAGCTCAAGCTCAAGCCTCAACACGTGCTCATCGCCGGCGAGAATATCTTGCATGTCTTACCCTCGGAAGAAGCACTGATAGAAAAACGCGCGTTGTTCACTCTGCAGCACATGCGACTGGCCATTCCCGCCGTCATCGTGCAAGGCATCCCATCCGTCGGTCGAGCCGTCATCAACGACAAGGGCGACGGAACGTACAACCTCATCGTGGAAGGCGTGAACTTGCAGTCCGTCATGGGTATCGAGGGCATCAAGGGAACAGAGACACGAACAAACCATGTCATGGAGTGTGAACGCACGCTAGGCATCGAAGCGGCGCGCGCGTGCATCATTGAAGAGATTGACAGCACGATGGGCGCTCACGGCATGTCAATCGACAACCGACACTCGATGTTGCTCGCCGACGTCATGACGTACAAGGGCGAGGTTCTCGGGATCACGCGTTTCGGCATGGCAAAGATGAAAGACTCTGTACTCATGTTGGCTTCGTTCGAGAAAACTACGGATCATCTGTTCGACGCAGCGCTGCACGGGCGCACGGATTACATCGACGGCGTCTCCGAGTGCATCATCATGGGCATTCCAATGCCCATCGGCACGGGGATGTTCCGCTTGCAGCACCGCGCGATGAAACTCGAAGTTGACATCAACTTGGTAGAAGAAGACGGAAGAGAAACGTTGATGACGACTGTCACCCCCGAACAACGCGAAGAATTGCCGAAAAGACCGCCCTTGCTCTTGCAAGGCGGATACTGCAAACCATGCAGACCTATCGAAGCTTAATACGTTGCGGTCCGCTCGAAATTTTAGAAATTTTAGTAGAATAGACGGATTTTTACAATTCAATTCGAGGGCGTTAGCCAAATGTCGCGATCGTGCGAGCGATGATCTTCGCTGCATCCTTCATATCGCTCAAGCTACAGTATTCATCATCCGCGTGGTACGTACTCATCAAACCGAAACCGATGAGTTGGATGTCGAAACCGTTCTGTTGCATTTCCGCGACGAGAGGAAGCGAACCGGTCAAACTGTACGGCTCAGCTTGACCTTTGACTTCTTGGATAACGTCGCAAAGTGTCTTGAGAGCCGGGCTCGATAAGTCGCACGCGATTCCTGTAAGTAAGTGCTCGCCCCATTCAAGTTCGAGCGAACCGCGAAGCGTGCCGCCTTTGCCGTCCGGAATGACAAATTTGCTGTAGTCTCCCTTGGTCGGAAGCGATTCAACATCGGCGTTAATCGCCGCTACTTCGGCTTCGATGCATGCCTTGACATCATCCACTGGGTAGAAAGGCGTCAAACGAATGTCACCTGAAATCGTGGCGTCCGGCGGGATCTGATTCAAACCGCCCGGGGCGCACGAGATTTGCGTCGGCTTCATCGTGCTCGAGGTGATGAATTTGTAGTCCCGTTCTTGCTCACACGCGGGAAACGTCGCGTAAAACTTTTCTTGCACGCGTTCAATGGCAGCCATACCGAGTTCGATCGCGTTGATACCCTTGTGTGGTAATCCAGAATGAAACCGATGTCCTTTCGCCTTGAGCGCCCACGTAATCGCCCCCGCCGTGCCTATGCACGGTTGACTATCCGCGCAGTCCACCCAAATCACCGGCCCCGGTTTACAGTGATCCAATTTTCCATCCGCGACGAGTCCATCGACGCCGATCCCCGGTCCATTCGCCTCCTCGCTCGCGATGAACACGCACGTCAACGACGTATCCAACTCTGGCTTCAGCTCCCCGAGCTGCGCGAAAATCGTCGTCATCAACGCCACGTGTCCCAAGCAATCCGTCGTCCCTCTACCGTACAATTTATCCCCATCCATCGTCAATTTAAACGGATCCACGCTCCACGCTTCGGGATTCGCCGGCACGACGTCCATGTGACTCCCCGCGAACGTCAATTGTTTCTCCTTCGCCGCGTTCGCGCCGCGTCCCGGGTACCGAATCACCACGTTGCCCCGTCCTTCGGCGTACGTCACGTGTTCGACCTCGAGCACGCCCCCGTTTTCGACGCGGTACGGCTTCAGGGTCTCGAGGACGTGTTTTACCGCCAGATCTTCGCGCGGGACGTGCGCCGTGCCGACGCCGGTGTTTTGAAGGTGTCGCGACTCGCCGATGAGTCGGGACAAGAGGTTGAGAAAGACGTCTTCGTCGAGTTCTAGCGCGCGCAAGGCGTCCGCGGCGGCGGTGGACATGGCGCGCGGTCGGGGACGCGCGCGGTGCGAGCGCGTGAAGCGATGGTGGCGCGCGAGGACGGAGTGCGGCGCGATGGAACGAGCCGCGGCGGGCATAGTTGTGAAGTCGCGGCGTCGAGCCGCGGCGAGCGCGAGAGTTACAAACTCGGGGAAAAGTCGCTAATCGACGGCGTAAATGGATTCTTTTCGCGCGACTGCACGCTTGTCGTGTTCCTTGACGGCGCGTTCGTATCGAGTGCCCATGGAGAAGAGTTTGGTGCGGAGTTCGCCGAGCGACCGGCGGTTCGATTTCGACACCTTGCGCGAGAGGAAACGGGTGAAGAGCTGGAGACCGCCCTCTGGGTCGTTTTCCTCGGCATCGACGACGCGACCGCCGTTCAGAGTGACGTCAACGAGATCCATGCACACGATGACGGACCAGACCTCTTTCGCCGGGGTGTCTTGTCGGACGACGACGTCGGACAAATGTTCCATCGCGGCTCGTCGACGGGCAATAACTGACTGCGCGTCGTCGCGAGCAAGCTTCGGGATGATCTTCATCAGCTCCGCGGGTGTGATCCTTTTTGGCTTCTTACCTACGCTGGCGGTGGATTTGGCAAATGGTAGGAGGTGTCGAATCGAGACGGCGGACGCCGCCGCGAGCGCGTCTCGCAAATCTCTGTCGCGGCTCGTGAGGTTCGGCAACCATTGCACGACGCGCGCGTACACACCGACGTTCGCATACTCGTCCTCCTCCGTTGCGTTTGAGTCTATGTTGGAACTGATCTCGAGCAGGTAACGGATCGCCTTGGATTTGAACGTGTCCCACGATTTTTGCGGAACGCTCGCGAGGAGCGCCGCCGCGGCGTCTTGGAGAACCCATCCCAAAGCCTGCGCGCGATAGTCGATCGCGATGGACACAAACATTTGCAGTATCCTAGCGCATCCATCGACATTATCGAACGCTTCGACGTTCCGCGCGAAGGCGTTGTCGCAAACTGCAGTCACCATCTCCGCCACGACGAAGAGTTCTGGGCGCAAACAAAGCGCGTCGTCCTCGTTCGCAGGGGTCGCCGGTGCGGATAGTGATGAACGCTGCGAGTTCACGTAGTCTCGCGCACCGAAAGTGCGCAATGTATCGCACACGGTGCTCGCGCAAAGTACCCAAGCCGGAGGCGGACACTGCGATCTCCCATCCGCGGGCGCGCCGAGTCTGTAGTCGTACCTCTGCTCTCGAGCGTCGTACAGCGAACCCCACTTACAATCGAAACCGAGCGCGGCCAAAAACGAGTCACGCGCCGCCAATCGAACGTCGTGACGCGAGCACGTCGTAGCTACGTCCCATAACCACTCCATGGTGTGCTCGTCGCACGCGCGCTTCGCCGACGCCCAACGCATCGGCAGCCACCGCTCGAGCAAGAGCACGCGCCACAAGTCTTCTTCGCGCGCGCTCGACACGCTCTCAAGTCCGCGTTTCACGACTGCGCGCAACGCTTTCGACGCGCACTGCCCGAGAACCTTCGCGTCACTTTCCGAAGAAGTCGTCGCGGCCGAGCTTCGCGACGACGCGAACGCGTTCGCTCCCAACGTCTCCGCGTCGTACCTCAACTCGAACGCCTCCCCGTGCGCGTCCAAGAACTCCTCGTGACTATCCAACGCTTTCAACGCCGCCGCCTCCTCCATCTCCGCCTCTCGCTTCATCGCCGCCGCCTCCTCGAGCCGTCTCGCCTCCAAATTCTCGTCGTCCAACCGCCGCCGTTCCCGCGTCTCCGCGTCCCGCTTCACGCCCGCCTCCAATTCCGCCTTCTCCGCGAGGAGATATTCGAACGAGCCCGCGCTCGTCTTCCGTCCTCCGCTCGTCGTCGCCAGCCCGCGCGCGCGCATCGCGTTCTTCAACCAGTCTTCGCTGTCGCTCCCGTCGCCCTCCGTCGCGGGCTTCGCGCGCTTCGCGTCCGCCGACGCCGCCTCGCGCCCTCGTCCCGCGCGCTTCCGCGCGCTCGGCGTCGCGCGCGCGCCGCCTCGTCGTCCCGTTCCCGTCGACGTCGCCGCGATCGCATCCGTCTTCGCCCGCGCGCCGTCGCGCGCGCCGTCGCCCCCGCGCGCGAGCGGCGACAGCGACGCGTCGTCCTCGAGCGCGTCCGCGCGCGCGTCGTCGTCGTCGTCGTCGGAATCGCTCGGCATGCGCGACGATGTGTCGCGATGGGCCGTTCGGTTCGCGACGTCACTTCGCGCCCGTCATGCGCGCCGCCGCCGCGCTCGCGTCTCGCGCGTCGCGATTCGCGCGATCGAACGCCCGAGCGCCCGGCGCGCGCGCGCGCGGGCGCGCGCGACCGAC
>Ga0206682_10000299_pt1 | contig 53743 bp, 75 predicted proteins | sample M240m12015metaG_FD_155444 | JGI IMG/M metagenome (GOLD analysis project Ga0206682, IMG submission 155444) | Ammonia-oxidizing marine archaeal communities from Monterey Bay, California, United States - M2 40m 12015 | ecosystem: Environmental > Aquatic > Marine > Intertidal zone | place: USA... | reverse complement strand
TAGTCCGATTTATGGTCGCGACCATGAGGTCGACCCACTTAGGCGAAGCCATGAAGGCTTGACGGTTTTGCATTGCCAGCTTAACGCTTGGAAAATTATAAGTACCTTTAAGCGCGTAGCAGCTTGAGCAGACCGAGCCCTTGACCTTGGCGAGCTTTGCGCCTGTTTTACAATCTTGCGCGGGCGTACTGATAGAATAGCCTGGCATTTTGCTGGTATTGGATAGGATCGCCGATCCGTTAAATGTTCCTAGATTCTTTGTCATTTGATAAACTCCCGTTATTTGTTGACAGTAAAAAGATTAGCCTTTTTTGTTAGTAGATGCAAGCCTCAAGTTTCGTGATCTTCGGATCTTGCGGCTTGCGGTTCGGGCCCTGCGGTTCGGGGCCCATGGAAAAAGACCAGGCTTGCGCCTGGTCTCCCCCTATAGATGCGTTAGGCACTGGCCGCAGAATGGCGAGTCAGTGAACTGAGGCGCCTCACACTTAAAGCAGACATCCAGTTCGGTGCCGTCTTCCGTGTATAGTTCGCCGCCGCCATCATACTCTTCCCACTCAGTCCAGTAGGCCGACCCTGATTCGTAGTCGCTGGCGTACATCTCGCGTGTATATCCGTCCGTGAACCAGCAGGCATCTGAGCAGCCATAGCTTCCATCGTCTCCGACGTAGCCTTTATTCATGCCCTTGCCGCAGGTGCTGCACTTTCGGTTGAATACTTTTGGTTCACTGGTCATAAGCCATAATCCCGTCTTTATACATCAGCACCAAGAACAAGGTGCCGATGGCCATGCAGAGAACGCCGAGCCACAAGCTGCCCATGATGGTGAAGGCCGCAGCCATGTGCCACATGAACAACGAGCCGAGAAAATATAAGATGGTAAATAATCCGCTAGACATGATTTATTCTCCTTCCAGTGGTTTGTTACAGAATTCAATTAGCGCGTCACGAAGCTGGGTCGGCATGACTGCGTCATGCTCTTCCATCCACTCTTTGACAAACACCGCTGTACGCAGACGAGCGTTGCGCTCATCCATTTCGGCCTTAAACTTTTTCAGTTGGTGAAGGCTCGCTGCCTTGACTTGTTGAACTTGTGTCATTTGATAAACTCCCGTTAATTGATTGACAGTAAATAGTAGCAAAGGCGCGGCCAGATGTCCAGCCGCGCCCCGTGTTTATGCTCGCTTCTGGCGCTCAGCCCAGCCGTCCAAGTCCCGCTGGAAATTGTTCACTATCTTGTTGGTGAACTGATTGCGAGTTTCGGTCGTGGCGTTAGTGCCGAGGCCGATGTGCGCGTGAATAACTTCAAGCTTGCTTAACCAGCTTTCGCCTTCCCGCCACACCCAACCAAGATGCTTGTCCTGCTCCGTCCAAAACTCCGACGACTCCGGAGTGTGCCAGCCCATCTTGCCGTGAATGCCTTCAAACATTTGCACACGACAATAGAACTCAAGAAAGTTCTTCTCCGTGATGGTCGGCATACCGATGGCCATGGTTGCCCAAACAAGCTTATCGGTTGCCGGATGCATGAATTCTTGGCCTACGGCGCGTTGCAATTCGCTGCAATCATACTTGTCCGGCCACGTATCCGTGGCCTTTCTCCAACACACTTCGTCTCTTACGTCTGATAGATTCCAATTCAATGACATGATATTCTCCTTATCCTAAAAGTTTGACGACTTGCTGAGTGCCAGCGTCGACATGATACGCGGCGCGGTCGCGCAGCGTGATAGTCCAAAAGCCTTCGCGTGAACCACGGTTCAACACTTCAGCCCGCAGCGCGGCGAACTCTTTGTCCGCTTTAGCCTTGGCTTCTTTAGCAGCGGCGAACCGCTTACGTAATGTTTGGTCTTTGATATTCATAGCAATAACTCCTTGTTGCTGGTTAATGTCTATGACATTAAACTGACAAGAAATAGATGTCAATAGCTTGACAGAAAATAAATAATCTTTTTTCGCCGCCGCTTTCTTGGGCTACATAAAAAGGGGTCGGATTATCTTTTGCGCCTTCGCACCCCCCCACCCCCAATATCGCACCCTGCGGTTTTTTAGATAGGCCTGTAATACTTGGATTGATAAATTCATTGAGAAGTAATATCATTCGGGCATGAATAGAGCCCTAGATGCAGTACCCGATGAAGACCTCCTAGAGATCCTAGCTCTCCAGGAACAGCGAGACGTGTTAGCACGACGCGAAAAAGCGAAAGACCAGTTTATGGAGTTCGCTCACCACGTGTATGATAGTTTCATTGAGGGGGACCACCACCGTGTGATAGCCGAGAAGCTAGAACGGGTGGCCCGGGGGGAACTAAAACGCCTCATCGTAAACATGCCACCCCGGCATTCCAAATCGGAACTAGCTTCGTATCTCATGCCTGCCTGGTTTTTAGGCAGAAACCCAAAACTGAAGATTATTCAGGCAACAATGAACACGGAACTCGCAACTCGGTTCGGCCGTAAGGTTCGTGACCTTGTTGATGACCCGATGTACAAGGAAATATTCCCGAGCACTGTGCTTAAAGCCGACAGCCAAGCAGCGGGTCGCTGGGAAACCGAACAAAAGGGCGAGTACTTTGCTGCTGGTGTCGGGGCTGCGATGACTGGTCGTGGTGCTGATTTGCTGATTATTGATGATCCGCACTCGGAACAAGATGCTTTGTCGTCTACTGCGTATGATAATACGTACGAATGGTATACCTCGGGTCCCCGACAGCGTTTGCAGCCAGGGGGTACCATCATTATTGTACAAACCCGCTGGTCTAAAAAAGACCTTACCGGCCGGTTACTGAACGAGCAGGCAAAAGACTCATTGGCGGATCAGTGGGAGGTGGTAGAATTTCCGGCCATCTTACCGTCCGGGGCCCCTTTATGGCCTGAGTTCTGGAAAAAAGAAGAACTATTAGGGGTGAAGGCTGCGTTGTCCCCCAGTAAGTGGAACGCCCAGTGGCAACAAGATCCTACTTCTGACGAAGTAGCTATGATTAAACGTGAGTGGTGGCGCACTTGGGAGAAGGAAAATATTCCTCGTCTTAAGTACGTTTTACAGTCTTACGATACGGCGTTCTCGAAAAAAGAAACCGCTGACTATACGGCGATTACAACATGGGGTGTGTTTGACCCTGAAGAGGATGGTGTTGACCACATCATCTTGATGGACGCGCAAAAAGACCGGTACAACTTTCCCGAGCTTAAAGAGACTGCGACAGAGCAGTACGAGTACTGGGAACCTGACATGGTGTTAATCGAGGCAAAGGCCAGTGGTATTCCTCTGGCGGATGAGCTTATGCGTATCAACATCCCTGTTAACACCTTTTCCCCGGGCCGTAGGAAAGGTGGCGGAGGGGTGGACAAGACCACCCGTATGCACATGGTGTCTCCCATCTTCGAAGCGGGGCGGGTCTGGGTCCCTGACACTAAGTTTGCCGAAGAAGTTATCGAGGAAGTAGCCTCATTTCCTAATGGCGAACATGATGACTTTTGTGATAGTATGACCATGGCGTTAATTCGTTTTCGCCAGGGCGGACTTGTGTCTCTCGAAGAAGACGAAGAAGATGACTATGAACCGCGGCGGCGTAGGGAATACTATTAATGGCTGAAAAACCAAGCAAGAACAGTCCGGCGTTTGGTACACTTCGTCCGTACGAACCTGGAATGCTCGAGGGCATTGGCGCTCGGTTACAAGATTTCATGGTTGATAAAGCCGGTGTCTCGCGACCCGTAGCTCGTGACGTGTCTAGTGCTGTTGGTTTCTCGCGTCCTGATGAGGCTCCTTTAATGAGAGCGACCGATGTTTTAGGGGGTCCCCTTGGTGTTGGTGTTGCTGCCGCTGACTTTGCGGAAGACCCGGGTCTCCTTACCGGTGTTGGTGTTCCTTTGGCGGCGCTTCCTATTATTGGCGGTCCTTTGCGGCGTGGCTTACGCGGCCTTGGCGGTAACGGCGGTCCCCCGTTAGACGACGCTGTACAGGCTGCTCGTGAGAAACGCAAAGAAGCAGGCCGCGAACGTACGCGTATTAAGGAAGAAGCTCTTGGCGAGACAACGACGACAGATCTTTACGTCAAGGACAAGTACGAGGAAGCCGGCGATCGTGTAGAGACAACGGCGGGTATTGAAACTTTATCCAAGGTTCGGCAGGAGCTTGAGTCCATTGGCATGGGCAAAGGCGCGTGGTCCAAGGAAAAGGTTGTTAAGGAACTGAACAAGCGCGGTGTAACGACTGGCGAGATGGAAGCCACTGGCATCTTGGCTTTCCTTGAAAGAAACAAAGGCGCGACCAAGAAAGAGCTTGTTGATGTGCATGAGAAGTACACCCCTGAGATCGCTGTTATAGCGAAAAAGGGTGACACGGAGTATTACGAAGAGCAACGCATCGGCGACCTCTACGACGACCCTGATACCACCAACCCAAGTGCGTTCGTTGATTATAGCGAGGTTCAGGTTTACAACACGAACAAGACCACTGCCCGGGATTACGGCACCAGTCGTTCTCACTTAGCGGACAACAAGGGCGAGCTTGGTCATGCCCGTACTTCGAAGACAATGCTACCAGGAATTGGTAGGGCCGAAGTCGGTGAAGAGTTCCAGACGGATTTGTTTAAGACGAAACAAACCAACATGGATCTTAACAACCCCGCTAAGAAACGCGGCTCGTTAGAAAAGCAGGCCAAGGCCGGTTCCCAGTTTCAAGCAAAGTTTGACGGTTACGTTGCGGACATGCGTAAGGCAGTCAATAATCTTGGTTCGAACAAAGCTTACCAGGAAAGCAGGAACAATCCCATTTCTGAGACTGTTTTTGAGCCGCTGGAGACTGCGGGAGAGAATTTTAGGTCTGCCACATCTAAGCTTGACGAGGCATTGGCTCGCGGAGAGCAGGACGAAACACTCCTGAACAAACTCTCCGAGGAAGCCGCGCAAGCAAGACGTGTCTTTGAAGGCGGAATACGATCCGCGAACAGCCTTATGTACGACCTCGCCGCTCGTTCTCGTTCTACTGCTAGCATGATAGACCAATCCACCTCGTCGGCCAGAAAATCGTTTGAAGAGATGGGGGCTATTTCAGATGGCTTTTGGGCCCTTCATCAAAAAAACCCTGTCGAGAAAACAAGCCCCATGAGGGTCCTGCTCGATGACTCTCGCCGTGCGGAAGGTGACGCTCGTACTTTGTGGAACGGTGTAGAGCATCCAATAATGAGCCCCCGTGTTCATCAACGTGCTGATGATTTACGAGCGAGCCCTGAGTACACGGCTTACACGGAAGTAGAGCAGAAAGTGACAGAGCAACAGCGCACTGTTGATTTCGCGCGCCGCCAAGAAAAAGACCTTCAAGACAAGGTAAGAACTCTTGAGGATACTATCGACGCTGCTCGGTCCAACCTAAAGAACGCCAATCGCCCACTCACTGCCCAGCCTTCTAAAACTGGTTCTCGTAGCATGACTCGAGCACTTGATAGTATAGCAGAGGCCGCAAAGCGCCGGAATGAAAATACTATCACGACGACCCGTAAAGAGTTAAGCGATTTGAAGAGCAAGTTGTTAAAGCAAAACAGCGTCCGTATGAAGGAAGCCGAAGTTCTGGACAATCTCGAGAACCGCGCTGAGACATTGTTCGACCGTGTTGGTACCGACACCCCAGACGACCGGGCGGCAATATTGCTCCTGGACAGGAGAAGCACTAGGCATAATACCGTCTTCCCGAAGCTGCAACCGCACATGCCGTTCGACACGTTGAACGACGCGACCCAGTTCATTGTTGAGACGACAGTGGAACGCGCTATTAAGAACCCTGAAACAAAGGCGTTCGTGTTCCCTGATTACCGAGACTTGGCTAAGGTGCGCGAAGCGGATCCCGCCGTGTTCAAACAGGGGTATGAAGATTCTATTCGCCCTGTGATAAAACGCTTACAAGAGCGTTATCCGGGCATCAAGTTAGAGAAGAGAAAACTTCCGGGCAGTAAGCGCGAGGCAACTGTTCTCGTGTTTCCAGAAAACCGTGGTGCAGATAAGCCCCTTGTACAACGGTTCGCGTCAGGTGGTATGGTTTACAAAGGTATTGGCTCAATGGGCAAAGAGGTGTTATAAGTAGGTATGTCACAAACAGGAAATCCCTTTGGTGGTCAGATTGAAGAAGCGATGGGGCCAGGCGGCTCCGCGCTAGGTCCGGCTACCGAATCCCTTATCGAGATCGAGGGTATCGCCCCGGGTCTTGTGGATGAAACAATCGAAGACATGGTTCTTCAGATGAACGAAGACGGCTCTGCTGAAGTTATGGAGAGCGATGGTGTCGAGGTTCTGACGGACGAAGAGTATGGCCACACGGCTAACTTGGCCGAAGTCTTAGACGACTCTATTCTTGGCTCACTGGCCTCGGAACTCGGATCTTCTTTCGAGGATGACATGGAGTCTCGTAGCGATTGGGAAGAGGCCTTAACCAAGGGCCTAGGCTTGTTGGGCATTAATTACGAAGAGCGTAGCGAACCGTTTGCTGGAGCCACCGGTGTTACACACCCTCTTATCTCTGAGTCGGTAACCCAGTTTCAAGCACAAGCGTACAAGGAAATGCTGCCGTCTGGTGGTCCCGTCCGCACGGTATGTGTTGGCGACGAGACAGTAGAGGCTGTTGAGCAAGCCAGCCGCGTTGAGAATTTCATGAACTACCAGATTACGGAAGTGATGGAAGAGTATGATCCGGACATGGACCAGATGCTGTTTCACCTACCGTTGAGTGGTTCTACCTTTAAGAAAGTTTACTTTGATGTCACCCGCGAGCGCGCTGTATCCAAGTTCGTTCCGGCTGAAGATGTTGTTGTCCCTTACCATGCTACCGACATCCGTACTGCGGAACGTGTCACGCATGTGATGCAAATGTCTGAGAACGACATTGTTAAGATGCAGTTGGCTACGGTATATCGTGACGTGGATCTGGGTTCTTCTACGAACAGTGAAGACAGCGATCTCAAAGAAGAAAAAGATTACTTGCAGGGTGTTCGGCCTTCGGCAATGGGTGACGATGTTTACACCATTCTGGAAATGCACACGAACATAGACCTAGAAGGTTTCGAAGACGAAGACGTTAGCGGTGAGCCAACTGGTCTGAAACTTCCGTACATTGTTACGATGGAAAAAGACAGCGGCACTGTTCTTTCTATTGTCCGTAATTGGGATGAAGAAGATCCGCAGCGTAAACAGTTGCAGAGCTTCGTCCACTACAAGTTCCTGCCGGGTTTAGGGTTCTATGGGTTCGGTCTCATCCATATGATCGGTGGGCTCTCCCGAGCCGCTACATCGATTTTGCGTCAGCTGATCGATGCGGGAACGTTGTCCAATCTCCCGGCAGGATTCAAAGCTCGGGGTGTTCGTATTCGTAATGATGACGAGCCTTTAAGCCCTGGTGAATTCCGTGACATCGATGCCCCTGGTGGGGATCTTCGTAACGCTATCGTCCCGCTTCCGTACAAAGAACCGTCGGGTACTTTGGGTCAATTGCTTGGTGTTATTGTAGACAGCGGGCGCCGGTATGCAGCGATTGCCGACAACGCTATCGGCGACATGAATGCGAACGCCCCTGTTGGTACGACTGTTGCATTGTTGGAGCGTGGCTCTCGTGTGATGAGTGCGATCCACAAACGTATGCACTATGCTCAGCGTCAGGAGTTCCGTCTCTTGTCCAGCATTTTTGCTGACACGGTTGAAGAGTATCCGTACCCCACTCTCGCCGGTGCCGCTATTGCCCAGACGGACTTCGATTCTCGTGTGGATGTGTTGCCGGTTTCTGACCCCAACATCTTCTCTATGGCACAGCGCTTGAGCTTGGCTCAAACTCAGTTGCAAATGGCACAGAGCAACCCGGAGGTTCATAATCTCACGGAAGCGTACCGCCGCATGTATCAGGCTTTAGAGGTTAAGAACATTGAAGCCATCCTGCCAACACCTCCGCAGCCAGTGCCGGTTGATCCGGCAATGGAGCAGGCTATGGTTTTGGAAATGAAACCGATCCAAGCGTTCTCTGGCCAGAACCACATGGCTCACGTTGAGTCGCATATCGTATTTATGCAGTCGCCCATGGTTCAAGGCGCACCTCAGTTCCTTGGTCCGCTGTTAGCGAACATTCAGCAGCGTATCGGTTACATGGCACGTGAGCAAGTTGCTCAGATGGTTACTGAACAGCAGCAGCAACAGTTGATGCAGGGTATCCAGCCAATGCCAATGCCGCCTGAGACATTGGAAGCAATGGTAGCTCAAACTGTGGCTGAGTTGTCGAAACAGATTATTCCTTCGATGGCTCCCCAGCAGCAAGATCCGCTGGTCGCTATCCGCGGAGCGGAGCTAGAGTTGGCTTCAGCAGATCAGCAACGCAAGCAGGCTAAGGATCAGGTTGATGCGATGTTGGAACAAGCAAGGCTCCAACAACAGAACCAACAGGCTTATGACCGCATGTCGATGACCAAAGAGATCGCTGAAGAGCGGACAGACGTGAACCGTGAGCGGATCCAGACGCAGGAAGAAATTGCAGTTTTAAGAGAAATGAACAAGAGACAGTAGTGAGTCTCTTCACATTTTAAGCAGGAGCATGTAACATGACTTTTCTAACCACAAAACTACTTAATGAAAATGAAGGAGTTGGAAAAGGAATGTCCGACAGTAACGCACCTCTATCTAAGTGGGCCGGACAATGGTCCGAGTACTACAAGTCACAACACAATCAACGCCCTGTATATACACAGCCCCCTGCAAAGAAGGCTGACGAAAAAGCTAGTATTACTTTTTAAGGATCAAGGACATGAGCCCACAACAACTAAACGAATGGCGTATCATCCCCCGCTTGCTGATGTTAGCAATGCTTGTAATGACGTATCGAGTTGTTGAGTGGTTCATGACCCTTGGCGCCCCCACCCTGGAGCAGGCCGGGCTGGTTTCAGTTATGACCGGCGCTTTAACAGGCGCGTTCGGATTGTTTCTAGGTAGCGGGAAGAAAGAGTAGCTATGTTAAGTGTTATTGGTTCTCTTCTAGGTTTTGCTGGTTCGGCGGTTCCGGCAGTTACTGATCATTTCAAAGCTAAACAAGAACAGAAGTTCGAATTAGCTAAAATGTCTAAAATGGCTGAATTACGTGCGGCTGGTTTCGACCAAGAATACCGCATGTATGAGACTAAAGCAGACGACAGTGAGCACACTCGTCTGGTCGAACATGATATTTCAATAAACAACGGCACCGGGTTCATATCCGGATTGCAGCGCAGCGTAAGACCTGTTATAACATATGTGTTCTTCGGACTCTTTTGTGCGATAGAACTAACCCTCTTACAACAAGCCCTGGTAACAGGTGCCAATTTTGCGGATGCGATCAATGTTCTTTGGGATGAAGACACCAAGGCTATTTTTGCTGCAATCATTAGTTTTTGGTTTGGCTCTCGTGCTATTGATAAGCGGCGGGGGAAGTAGGCATGGCGTTGAAATCGAAAACCTCTCCAAAGCCAGAGTCGGTAAAGAAACGTACGTCGATTGGATGTTCGACTCGTTCTAGGGATAAAAGCAAGCGAGCAAGCAAGGCCAAGTACCGGGGTCAGGGTAGAGCATAAAAGTGTTTTACCTTGCGCGAAATAGCGGTACAATGCATTTAGAACTTAAAGGAGCTCTTTGTGTCTGATAGTAAAAAGCGTGTTGTGAGAGACATCAACAAGAACGGTAAGATCGAATCCTGGGAGAAGGAAGCCGCAGAGGGTAAAAACCCGTTTGCAGGCGACCGCACTCGTGGTGCCGACCCTCAATTCAGCGCAGATACAGAAGCAGCCAATCGCAATTCCAAACGCCGCCAAGCGGCTCGGATAGAGAAAGAGATGGGCGACGCCGAAGGTTATATGAGCGGTGGCATGGTTAAGGGCTACCGTGACGGTGGCATGGCTGTTAAAGGCGGAAAGTGTGAACATCGCGGCACTGTTCGTGGTACTGGTAAGGCCATACGCGGCGGCAAATTCGTAGGAACACGATAATGGAACAAGCAGTAGTTTGGATTACAGGTATTATTTCAGTCGCTAGCGCAATCTGCGCTTTGACACCAACGCCTAAAGATGACGAAGCCCTTGGTAAGTTGTACAAACTGATAGAGGCTGTAGCCTTGAATATCGGACAGGCCAAAAAGTAATGGAAATTAAAATCACCATCTCTCAGGGCTCTCTCGAAACGGGAACCCCTGTCCAGCAGATGGGTGATGAAGGCTGTCCGGTTGAAACTAAGGATCAAGCCAAGAACGAAGAAAACAAACTCCAAGTGACTGAGGAGTATAACTACGGTCCACCTACAGATCCAGAGGCCACCTGTGGCACCTGTTCTGCCTTTAACATGTCCAGTCGCATTCTCGACTGCTTGGGTACCGACTCCGATAACGTCGGTTTTTGTGAAACGCACCGCTTTGTGTGCGAGACCGAAAAGACATGTGACTCATGGGTAGCAGGTGGTCCGTTGACGGACGAGAGCTTTGCTGACCATGGGGATATTCTTTGAGACTATTAGAGTTCTTATCCAAATATAAACGTAGTTTAGAAAATCGGATCGAAGACCTTTCGATCGCGATTACTAGCGGCTCCATTGCTGACATGGAGCAGTACCGATCGATGGTGGGCGAAATCCAGGGCCTGTCGTTTGCCGTCGAAGAGATAAAGGCCTTGCTATCAAAATATGAAAGAGACCAAGATGAGTAGCCTAATACTACCAGACTACATGCAAGCACAAGAGGAAGCCACCGTTCGTGCCTCTGAAAAGGAAGCAATGGAACGTATTCCTCAGCCTACGGGTTGGCGTATTCTCGTTATGCCTTATAAAGGACGCGAAAAAACCACCGGGGGTATTATTATTCCCGATGACAGTAAAGACCGAGAAGCACTGGCCACTGTTGTGGCTTATGTTCTCAAGATTGGACCACTGGCCTATAACGACCCGAACAAATTCGGGGATGACCGAGAGCCGTGGTGCAAGGAAGGTGACTGGGTTTGTATCGGACGATACGCCGGGTCGCGTTTCAAACTGGACGGTGGCGAGGTTCGCATCATCAATGATGATGAAGTAATCGCTACTATCATGAACCCTGAAGACATTGTGCTGTAGGAGACTGACATGCAAGAAGACCAGGAAGAGCACATCATCGAAATCGAGGATGAAAACCCATCCGAAGAAGTAGATGCTGTAGAAGACCAGCAGGAGCCAGACCCCGCCCCTGCAACTGAGGTTTCGGAAGAGGCTCCGAAAGAAGTTTCGGAAGAGGCCCCAGAAAAAGAAGCCAAAAGCGGCGAAGAGTTAGCTGAGTATTCGGAAGGCGTACAACGTCGCATCCGTAAGCTGACCGCAAAGTTCCGTGAAGAAGAGCGCCAGCGCGAAGCTGCGCTTCAATATGCGGAAGCCGTTAAGAAGCAGAACGAAGACCTTCAAACCCAACTACGTAGTCAAGAAGCTTCGTATGTTGATGAGATGGGTGGTCGTCTAAACGGTGAGTTAGAAGCAGCGAAAGCGAAGCTTAAAACAGCTATTGATACGGACGACTCCGACGGCATTTTTGAGGCTCAGCAAATGGTCAGCCGTATCACTGTTGACCAGGCTCGACACGCTGACGCAAAGTTACGTGTAGAGCGTGAGCCAGAGTACGTCGCTCCACAGGTTCCCCAGCAGGCCCCTGTCGCGCAGGCCGCCGCAGAACCTGATCCTAAAGCGCAAGCTTGGGCGGAACGTAACACATGGTTTGGTGACAACGACACCATGACGTATGCTGCATTTGGTATTCATCGTCGACTTGTGGAAGAAGAAGGGTTTGACCCGACCACGGATGAATACTATAATGAGCTCGACAATCGTATCCGAGGTGATTTCCCGCAGAAATTTGAACAACCCGTTCAAGAGCAGGAAGCACCGAAGAAAGCCGCGAAGCCTAGAGTCGCCTCTGCTGAATCTTCGGCTACACGATCGTCAAATAAGGGGCGCAGAACAGTCAAGCTTTCACCTTCGCAGGTGTCGATAGCTAAAAAACTTGGCGTTCCGCTCGAAGAGTACGCAAAGTTTGTAAAGGAGTAAGATTATGACTGATTCAAAGAGAACACCCCGTGCAACGCAGACACGTGAAAAAACTGCGCGTAGGAAGCCTTGGGCTCCGCCTAGCACGTTAGACGCACCACCCGCACCACACGGCTATCTTCATCGCTGGGTAAGAACCGGCATTCGAGGTGAAGACGACCAGAACAACGTTTACTCGCGTATGCGGGAAGGTTGGGAACCGGTACGGGCTGATGAATATCCGGATACAGAATTTCCGGTTCTTCAAAGCGGAAATCATGCTGGGGTTATTGGAAGCGGCGGGCTTATGCTCTGCCGAATCCCTGAAGAGACGGTCAATGAACGAACTGAATACTATCGGGAGCAGACCCGCAATCAAATGAAAGCCGTCGATGAAAACCTGATGAGGGAGTCACATCCTTCAATGCCTATCACTAACGATAGGCAATCGCGTGTAACTTTTGGCGGTGAGAAATAATTCTTCCGCTAACTAAAAATGGAGAAAGACAATGGCTAATTCCAATGTCAAATTCGGCTTAAAGCCGATCGGTGTAGTAGGCGGCCTTGCCGGAACTACTGGCCAATCTCCGTATTTCATTAAGTCCGACGCAAGCGCCATTTATCAGGGTTCACCGGTCATCGTTACTAATGACGGCACTATCGCCGTTACTGGTTCTGCTACTGGTGATACCTATAAGCATATTGGTGTTTTCGCGGGCTGTGAATACGTAGATGCAACAACTGGTGAGAAGAAGTTCTCGAACCGCTGGCCTGGCTCAGGCTCAGCTTCGACTGACTTTGACATCATTGGTTTCGTGTATGACAATCCGTTCCAACGTTTTGCTATCTGCACGGATGCAACATTCACTGACAAAGCTACTGCTCGCGCAGCTATCTTTGAAAATGCCGCCATGATCACAGCTACTGCTGGCAGCACCACAACTGGTGTTTCTGGTGCTCAATTGGATACAACAACTCCTGACGCTGCGAACCTTTCGTTCCCGCTCAAGATTGTTGGTATTCTGGATGATGTAGCAAACCAAGACTACGCCTCTGCTGGTCTGCCGGTTATCGTGATCTTCAACAACCATGCTCTGCTTTCCGGTGATTCCGAAGCAGTAGTAGCGTAATAGGAGACTAGAATAATGGCTATTTCTCGCGCACAACTAGCAAAAGAACTCGAGCCGGGTCTCAACGCCCTGTTCGGTATGGAATACGGACGCTACGAAAATCAGCATTCCGAAATCTTCGACACCGAGTCTTCCGACCGTTCGTTCGAAGAAGAAGTAATGCTTTCGGGCTTCGGCGCCGCCACCGTTAAAAACGAAGGTGCCGGTGTTGCGTACGACGACGCACAAGAGGCTTACACCTCGCGTTACAACCACGAAACAGTAGCTGCTGCTTTCTCGATCACCGAGGAAGCTGTAGAAGACAATCTTTATGATCGTCTGGCTGCTCGTTACACTCGTGCGTTGGCTCGTTCCATGGCACACACTAAGCAGGTTAAAGCTGCCTCTGTCCTTAACAATGCTTTCGATAGCAGTGTTAAAGGCGGCGACGGCAAAGAACTCTGCGCCACTGATCACGCGCTGACCAATGGCGGTACGTTCTCGAACGAACCAGCCACAGCTGCTGACTTGAACGAAACTTCCTTGGAAGACGCTCTTGTTAAAATCGCCGGTTTCACCGACGAGCGTGGTTTGATCATCGCACTTCGCGGTGTGAAGTTGATTATTCCTCGTCAGCTTCAGTTCGTGGCAACTCGTCTGTTGGAATCGGAACTCCGTGTTGGAACTCCGAACAACGACATTAACGCCATCCGTAACATGGGTCTGCTCCCAGAAGGTTATGTAGTCAATGATTACCTGACCGACGCTGATGCATTCTTCATCAAGACAGACGCCCCGAATGGCTTCAAGCACTTCGAACGTCTGGCTCTGTCGACCCAAATGGAACCTGATTTCGATACAGGTAACATGCGTTACAAAGCTCGTGAGCGTTACAGCTTCGGCTTCTCCGATCCGCGTTGCGTGTTCGGTTCGCCGGGCGCTGCATAAGCACTCGACGGTTTACACTGGGAAAGGGCGGGGTATATTCCCGCCCTTTCTTTTTGTGTGAAAAGAGGTTAAAATGTACTTCCACAACCTATTAAGGAAAAGATAATGTCCACAGCAGACGTAAAATCAGCCCATGCCGCAGCAGACGCTCAACTTGTAAGCGGGCCCGCCCGTTTGAAGGGTGTTTATCTTACTGCGGGAAGTGGGGCAACAAACCACTGCAAGTTCCATAACGGTACTTCTGCGTCAGCCCCCGTTTTGCTGGAGCTAGATACAGCCCATGCCGGTCTTGCTGATGTCGTAATCCCGGGCACAGGCATCCTTTTTGACGGCGGTATTTACGTTGATACCGGAGATGCTCAAACAGTCACCATTTTCTACGGGTAAGACCATGGCTATAACCCATCGAGGCGAACGGTTCTCCGGTTACAACAAACCAAAGAGAACGCCCGGCAAAAACAAGAAGTTTGCTGTCCTTGCCAAAGAGGGCAGCACTGTTCGCCTTGTTCGGTTTGGTGACCCGAAAATGACGATTAAGAAGAGCATACCCGCCAGACGTAAATCATTTCGTGCTCGTCATAAATGCGACCAGAAAAAATCTAAGCTTACCGCTGGATACTGGTCTTGTAAGAAATGGTAGTGCTATGAAAAGCGAATCAATCTTAAACCTCTTCGCCGCGTCGCTTATAGCTGTCTTAGGATGGATGGCTACAACACTTGTTGAGGTGGATCGTAAAACGGCCGTGATTGAAGAACGAGTTGATCAAAACTACCGGATGCTCGAGCCTATGTGGCAAGAGTTCACCTCGGAAAAAAGGAAGGTTCGCTATGACGATAAGCCGGAGATCTATAGCCAAACAAATAAGCAAGCCACCACAAAAACGAAAGAGCCGCTCCGTAAAGCGGCGTGGCCTCCGGAAACCAGCTTCACGAGCGTAGAATAATGTCCAAGAAAGACCGCTGCTATCAAAAAGTAAAAGCTCGTTACAAAGTCTTCCCGAGTGCGTACGCCTCTGGGGCTATCGCTAAATGCCGCAAGGTTGGCGCAGCTAACTGGGGGAATGCTCAGAAAAAGGCTAAAGGTGGTTTGGTCAAAAAGAAGTATTCAAACGGTCAAGCCCACAAGTACCGCACCACGAAGATGTACTGATTATGGCTGTTCGAAAAACCAAAAAAGGCGCAGCACTAAAACGCTGGTTCAAAGAAGAGTGGGTTGACGTTCGCACTGGTAAGCCATGCGGTCGTAAGGAAGGCGAAAAGCGTGGTACGCCTTACTGCCGCCCTAAAAAGCGTGTCTCTAAGAAAACTCCGAAGACCGCAAAGGAAATGACTGCGTCGGAGAAACGTAGTAGAATAGCTCAGAAGAAACGCCTCGGTCAGCCTGCCGGTAAGCCCCGCCGGGTCAAGGCACTGAAGAGAAGGAAGAAATAAATGGCTACGTCAGGATCACGTGATTTCACTCTAGATGTTGCAGAGATTGTCGAAGAGGCATATGAGCGGTGTGGTATGGAAGTTCGCACTGGTTACGATTCACGTACGGCTCGTCGTTCTCTTAACCTCATGTTCGCCGACTGGGCTAACCGGGGTGTTAACCTTTGGACAGTAAAGTCAAATACTATCAATATGGTGTCTGGTACAACTGAGTACACCCTCACAGAAGATGTTGTCGATATCCTTGAGGTTGTTGTTCAGCGCAGCGGAACAGATTTCCAGGTTGACCGCATCAGTCGTAGTGAGTATCAGAACATCCCTACTAAGACAACAACTGGCCGCCCCTCTCAGCTGTACTTCAACCGTCAGACAGCACCGAAAGTAAATGTCTGGCCTGCCCCCGAAAACAGCACAGATGTGCTAAGGTATTACTATGTCCAGAGGATAGAAGATGCCGATGCCGGTGTTAATAACGTTGACGCTCCTTTTAGGTTCCTACCTTGTATGGTGGCTGGCCTCGCATATTATATGGCTGTCAAACGTGCTCCGGACCGTGTTCAGCTTTTGAAGAGTATTTACGAAGAAGAGTTCCAACGCGCGGCCGACGAAGATGAAGACCGGGTGTCTCTCAAGCTCACCCCTAGCATTGGGTATATGAGGGTTAATTAATGGCACGTTTCGCAGCAGGCAAAAAAGCATATGGTGTTTCGGACCGGTCTGGGTTCCGGTACCGCTTGAGCGAAATGAAGCGCGAGTGGAACGGCCTGCTTGTTGGTCCAGACGAGTGGGAGCCTAAGCATCCGCAGCTTACTCCACCACGCAATGTTCGAGATCCGCAGGCTTTACGCACCCCGCGCCCGGACCCACACGTTGATACATATTTCGGCTTTAAGCCAGTAGGCGGACTGAACCTTGAATCACAGGGTCAAGTCGGCACAGTTAAGGTGACCACATCATGAGTTTTACATACAGCGAACTTAAAGAAGCTATTAAGGATTACACGGAGAACGAGGAGACAACTTTTGTTGCTAACCTCCCTGTGTTTATCCGCAACTGCGAAGAGCGTATCCTGAAGAATGTACAGCTTTCCTTCTTCCGCCGCAACGCGACCAGTTCGTTTGTTACTGGTAACCAGTACCTGGCTCTACCTGACGACTACTTGTCTTCATATTCTCTTTCTGTAACCAGCGCGAGCAACAAGTCTTTCTTGCAGCACAAGGATGTCAGCTTCATCGAGGACTACAATCCGAATGCTTCGACGCAAGGTCTCCCCAAGTACTATGCTCCGTTCGACCAGGATAATTACATTGTTTCCCCTACTCCGGATGCTGCTTACGCAATCGAGCTTCATTACTTCTATCGTCCGAACAGCATAACAACTGGTGCAGATTCTGCGAAAACATGGTTGAGTGATAAGGCACCATTCGCTATGTTGTATGGGTCTTTGATCGAGGCTTACACTTTTATGAAGGGTGAGCCGGATGTGATCCAGAACTACGACGCAAAGTTCAACGAAGCGGTCACTCGCCTCAAAGACCTTGGTGAAGCAAAAGAGACCGGTGACGCATATAGCAGTGGTCTTGTACGTAGAGGCAGAACATAATGCTTGAAGTAGGTTTAAACCTTCCGACCACCCCGGTCGTGTCCGTAACGACCACAGAACATAGGGGCCGTCGTCCCGAAGAAATCGTTGAACATTGCTTGGCGCGCCTTATTAGTATTTCAGAGGATGCGCCCCCCGCGATCCGGGACCAAGCTTATGCTTTTAAAAACACTATCCGGCCGCTGTTGGTTCACTATATGAAAGAAGCGGTTAACAGCGACCGCACAACCATGTATAATGTCTTACGCGATAACGGCCATGCCGAGGTCGCTGAACTTATTAGGAGAATGTGATGACTATTTCACAAGCGATGGCTACATCGTTCAAAACAGAACTATTGACGGCGACACATGATTTTTCAGCCTCGGGCGGTGACACGTTTAAACTGTCTCTCCACGACAGTACCTCGTCCATCGGTCCCCTCACGACTGCTTATGCTAGTAGTGGTATAGGCGAAGTTTCTGGAGCAGGGTATACTGCTGGGGGCTCCGCTTTAACAAACGTTGCTCCAACCTCGTCTGGTACAACAGCCTTTACAGACTTCGTTGACCTGACGTTCCCGTCCTCCACCATTACAGCGCGGGGTTGTCTTATTTATAACTCCAGTAAATCTAACAAGGCGGTTTGTGCTCTAGATTTTGGTGGCGACAAAACGTCAACCAACGGTGACTTCACTATTCAGTTCCCGACTCCGGACGCATCTAACGCCATCATCCGTATTGCGTAGGTGCGGATATGGTAGTTCCTGTTGTTAAGGATCGTGTAAAAGAGACCACTACCACTACGGGTACAGGTACGTTAACGCTAGCTGGTGCAGAAACAGGCTTTCAGTCCTTTGCTGCTATCGGAAACACGAATAAGACCTATTATGTGATTACAGACGATGTAGACTTTGAAGTGGGCATCGGCACCTACCTGTCTTCTGGTACAACACTTTCACGTGACACTGTCTTAGAGAGCTCGAACAGTGGTTCGAAAGTTTCCTGGGGCGCTGGCACAAAAACAGTTTTCTGTTCGATGCCCGCTGAACGCTCTATCTACAAAAACGAGAGCGGTGCTTTTGATGGCGAAGGCCTCGTCACGAAAAACCTCCAGTTTCACGGCACCGAAGAAAATCTATTTTCTGTTAGTGCTGCTACGGGGGCGCTTACTTTCCCTGATATTCAGTTAAATGCTAAGTACACGCTCACTGGCGACACAACGATTACACTTCCAACTACTGACGACCTGATCACAAGTAGTATCCGCGCGGTAACCGTGATTGCTCTGCAAGACGGAACAGGGGGGCGCACCTTCACTTTGGCGGCACCGAGTGGGTATAGTATAATATACAACAACTCTTCTACGCAGCCTGCTGTGAACTCGACGGCTAACAAGACGACGATTTACACAGCACTGCTGTCCAAGGGTGACACAAACATTTACGTAAGCTTATCTTTTTACGAGGCGTAAGATGACAATCAGATTTGAAAATATTCATCTCCATGCAAAGGTCGGTCAGGATGCGTCGGCACAGTTTCGTCAGTGGCTTGATCAAAACAATGTTGCATACACTAATCTGGATTACACTGACCCGTTGGACGACCTTCGCGCTCTTTCTACTTGGTATGATGATGGCAACGGTAACCCTGTCATCTTTACTAACTCTCCGGTTCTTACATATGATCGTGTAATCTGGGAATCGGATGATGGAAGTGATAAATACACTAAATCTTGGTACGCGGTTCAGAGCAGTGACCTCCCTGCTGATTTTGCCACGCTTGCTGAACAGGTAAGCTAATGCCCTCCGTAGGTACCGCCACACGGTATGACCCGCTGTTCCCAGGAGGCAGCGAGAGCTTTAGCGCGGATGGCACTTTTAATCTACCTCCCGGTGTCCACAAAGTTACTGTAAACGCTACGGGTGGGACAGGTACGCCGGGTGCTGGTGGGGCTGTTGGTAACGATGGCTCAGCTGGTAACGCTGGTACCGGTGGTAACGCTGGTGCCGCGGGCGGTGCTGGCAACACTGGTACTTCCGGTAACCCGGGAAACAACGGTGGCGCTGGCAACGGTGGTGGCGGTGGTAATGGTAATTCCGGTAACCCAGGAAACAGCGGTAACGCTGGTACCGGCGGCGGTGGCGGTGGCGGCGGTGGCGGCGGAAATTTCTTTAAAATTGCGAGCGCTGGCAATCCCGGTAGCCCCGGTAATGCGGGCGGTGGTGCACGTGGTAACGGCGGCAACGGTGCCCTCCCACGCAGTGCCGGTAATGCGGGCGGTGCTGGCGCTAATGGTAACACAGGAGGGGTCGGTAATCCTGGTAGTTTTAACTCAGGGTCGGCAGGTAATCCGGGTAATGCTGGAGCCAATGGTAACGCTGGCAGTGCTGGCACAGGGGCAACGGCGGGTGGCGCTGGAGGGTCGGCAACGGCTGGTACAGACGGGACTCCGGGTAATGCTGGCAATGCTGGCACAGACGGTAATGACGGTGTAGCCACTGTTTTTGGTTCTTTTGTGAGCGCTGCTGGCGGTGCGAAGGGCACGGGCGGTGCTGGCGGTGCTGGCGGTGCTGGCGGCACGGGCGGCAGCGGTAATCCAGGTAACAGCGGTAATCCAGGTAATAACGGTGGCGCTGGAGCTGGAGGCAATGCGGGTAACCCCGGCAACCCAGGCGGTGCAGGTAACCCAGGCACGGGTGGGGCACGTGGTAATGGCGGTGCTGGCGGTAGCCGTGGTGGTGGCGGTAACGGCGGGGGAGTATCGGGTGGCCTCACCATCAACGGTGCCACCGGTAATATCGGATCGCCCGACGGTAACCTCAACGCTAACTTTGGCAACGGCGGGGCCGGCGGCACTTACTCAGGACCTGAAGTCGGTGGTACCGGGGGCCGTGGTGGTCGCCCGAACACCGGTGCCGGCGGCAACGCTGGCGGGGCCGGTAGCTCTGGTAACACTGGCGGGGCCGGTAGTAACGGGTCTGGTGCGAATGCCGGTGCAAGCGGTAACGCTGGCTCAGCGGGTTCGGCCGGTAGCGTTGGTAATGCTACTTCCGGTAATCCGGGCGCAAGCGGTAGTGCGGGGGCTGCGGGTAACGCAGGAAGTGCTGGTAGTAACGTATCAAATACTGTAACAATAAACACGGCTCAACAAGCTGTAGCGGTTAATGTTGGGTCTGGAGGTGCTGTTACAGTTAATTGGACGAGGCAATAATGTTTAAAAGAGACCCGAAGATAACCTTTACAACTTACCCTAACTTAAAGGATGTTATCCCTGACCCTGTTCCCGCAAGAACAGTAATGCCTGAGTGGTTCAAACGCTTGAAGCCGTTTCACTCGGAAAGCAAGCAATCAAAAACAATCAAACGATGCCCTCCCTTTATTGATATTTTGCAAACTGGTTGGTTAATCGGTGCGCCCGCTGATATCTACATCGATATTCGAGACGGTGGTGCGAATGTTTCTTGGAACACGGATTTTACTGAATCAGTGTTTGAAGAGCATAGCCACGCTCAGATAACAGGGCATCCTGGGATACCGAAGCCTCCTCTCAAGTTTATAAACTACTGGCAGATAACAACTCCGCCCGGCTGGTCGTGCATGTTTGTCCCGCCCGTAAACCGTGAGTTGAAATACTTTGAGGCAATTTCGGGTATCGTGGACACTGATAAATACTTTGAGTTCATCAACTTCCCTGGCTTTCTTACACCGACAGAAGGAAGTATAATGATACCGCGTGGAGAGCCTATTGTTCAGGTGATCCCGTTCAAGCGCGATTTCGAAAAGAAAGCAGAGATTCGTGCGATGAGTGAGAAAGAGTTAGAGAAGCTGGATTTTACGCGGCGCAAACGCAGCAGTAAAAACAGTTTGTATAGAGACACTATGTGGGTGAAGAAATGAGCGACAGCAGTTACATTATTGTAGACTTCGAGGATGCGACAGGCGAGTATCTTGTTGAGTGGTCCGGAGGAGGGCGAACCGGGACGGTTTTTGTTCCCGTAACCTTTGACCAAGACGGCAGGATCAACACATCGGAAACTCTAGAAGCTGTTTCTAACGCGGCAGCGCTCGCCGTTAAAGAAGCTAACATGCCTAGACCCACTGTAAGTGATGCCCGTAACTTGGTCGGCTCTAGCGGTATGGCTAAGGCAGACCTTACAATAAAGTACGAGGACGGCGAAAGCTTTAATGCTTCATTTGCTGGGGCGAATAACCTACCCGACCAAACAACAGAGGAACTATAATGGCTTCAACATTTAAAGGTATCCGGTGGTTAAGCGGGCGTAAGTTCGACGACAGCATTAGCGTAGGCGTAGGCCGCACTGAGAACTTAGCCGACGGTTCAAACGCCTTCGCAGAAAGAACTTTAAAAGAGGATATGATGACCGTCGACCCCAAGCCGCATCCTCGTTATCCTGGAGTGGTACAGGGCAACGGTTTATGGCTCCTTCTAGAGGGCGGCACCGTTACCCAACGGTTCAACCTAGACGACGACGTGACAGTTGATCACATCTGGAACTTCTACCACATGGTTCAAGAAGTTGCCCCGGAAAGAAACTCTTTATGGTTTAATTTATGTGAGGACTCTGATAACCCGAATCCTAAGCAAGCCTTTAGTACGATGATCTACGATGATCAAGTCTCCCCAAGAACATTAACATTGGAGGTTCCTGGGTGGGACGAGGCTACCAAGCATGAGTACTGGAGTCCTTTCCCAATGGCTGAGTGGACTTTGGACAACTCTCACTCTCGTATCGAGTTTGAGGACGACACATTGTTTGTGTGCTTTACATCCCTCGACGGCACCAATAACTCGGCATATTGGGACACTTATTTCAGATACCTCCCGGCGGGGCAACACTTTTCTTTCGACAAGGATAGTGAACATATGAAGGTCCTGTTTAGCGAAGATGTGATTCTAGACAACGGGAAGAGATTAGATAAGCTCGTACCATACACCCTGACATCGCCGACACTTTCTGGGGAGGTGGCCGGAGGCGTGGCTTGTCGTGCCTTGAAAGCTGTTAAGTGATATCAACAGACCCCTTGTGGTGGTGCTGGGAGGCCGAGCTACCTGATAGTTTGTGCGACAGTATAATTGAAGAAGCGTTGTTGGAAGAGCCTGAAGAAGGTACGGCGGGTGGCCGGATTAGGAAAACCCTTCGAGACTCTACAATACGTTGGTTAAACTATAACTGGCTAATAAACATGGTTTCTGGATATGGCCACATGGCGAACAGTGTTGCGTGGAATTTTAAGCTAGAAAAATGTGAATTGATCCAGTTTACGGAGTACGGCCTTGATCAGAAGTACGACTTCCACACAGACACTGAGAAATGTGCAGACGGTATGCGTAAGCTTAGTATTGTTGTTCAGCTTTCTGATACAGAAGACTACGAAGGTGGTGATTTTGAGTTCAAGAAAATAACACAGGAAACTGAGTCCGTGCCGGAGCTTCGTAAACGCGGTACTGTTTTAGTTTTTCCTTCTTGGCACCAACACCGCGTAACACCAGTAACCAGAGGCACACGTTATACATTGGTGACTTGGCTGAACGGCCCCGCTCTGGTATAATCTAGCATGGCATTTTCTAATACTACATTTTCGCAAGCCACGTTTTCTGGTTTGGGGATCTCCCCGGACGTAAAAATTGTTCCTGCTGGTCTTGTAGCAACGGGTTCCGTGAGCTCCGTCGCAGTGGCGTTGGAAAACTTTCACCCTGTTTTCGGAAACACAGCCACTACGACCCCAGGCAGTGTCACTGTTTCTGCGGCTGCGAACGTTTTAATAAGCTTGGCTGCTGCCACAGGAACCGTGAACAACGTTTCGATTATCGAAGGCGCCGGTGTTGATGCTGCTCTTACACTGGGCGCAGCTACCAGCGCCTTGGGCGAAGAAGTAATCACTGCCGATGCGAACACGTCGGTTGTTGGTTTGAGCGCAACAACTGGTCTTGGCACTGTAAACCAGGCGACCATCTACAAACTTACCGGTGTTCAAGCCTCGGGCATCGCCGGCCCAGTAACCGTGTGGGGACTTGTAAACACTGGTCAAGATCAAGAACCAGTGTATAATGACGTTGATGAAGACACAACGAACACTTGGTCGGACATTAATAAGCCGGCCAGCAACTGGAATGAAGTGAGACTGTAATGGCTTCTACGTATAGTAACCTTGGTATTGAGAAGATCTCCACCGGCGAACAGGCCGGTGTTTGGGGCACTACCACAAACCGAAATTTTGAGATCCTTGAGCAAGCAATTGGTGGTGTTTCTACAATCGCGATTACCACGTCGGCAACTGCGATATCAATTCCACAAGGAACATTGGACCCCGCTCGTAGCTCGGTTCTGAAGTTGACGGGATCAGTGGCAGCTACGATCACAATCAGCCCGAACGATGTGCAGAAGGTTTACTTCATCCACAACGACTCTTCGGCTATCCAAACAATTAAGCAAGGTACGGGAACGACGGTGGAAGTAAATCCAAAGTCTTTCAAAGTTCTTTACCTAGCCGGGGCAGGTGCTGGCTCTGACGTAGTTGATTTGTTGGTTGCTCCTGACGGCGGCTTCATCTGGCATCCCACAGACATCACCTCTGCTGAGACACTGGTGAAGGGTAAAGGCTACTTCGTCAACACATCTGGTGGGGCGGTAACACTTACGTTACCCGCTTCCCCTAACCGCGGTGACACAATCAAGATTACTGATCTAGGAAATGCCGCTACGAACAATATTACCGTGGCGCGGAACGGAAATAAGATCCAAGGACTTACGGAGGACCTCACCGTCTCAACGGACGATGCAGCTTTTGCTTTAGTGTACAATGACACGAGCACTGACTGGCGTTTGACGGAGGTCTAAGTGGGAACCTATTCCAAAATTAAAGGCGACACGGCTCTCTACCTTCCGGTAGGGACGCTTATGCCCTGGTCTAAGGCGAGCACCCCGGCTGGTTTTTTGTATTGCAACGGCGATGCTGTTTCTCGCACCGATTACGCTGACTTGTTTGATATTGTCGGAACGGTTTTTGGTTCTGGTGATGGGGTCAATACGTTTAATCTTCCAGACTTCAGCGACAGAGCGCCTATCGGTGCGAGTAACAACAGGGGTTTTGGCACGAACAATAACGCCGCTTTGGCCGATCAAACACCAACCATCGCGTTCCCATCCGCGACCCGTAACATGAGTGTGACGGATAACATAAATGTGACTGCCAGTGCCAATGTACCTATTCAGGCGCATAAGCACCACATGGCTTCTAACGAAACCAATCTTAGCGGAGTAAGTACCGCCAGCGCTAACTCACAAGTACGTGTTGGCGGCGGGACGGGCGACACGAACCAACGGTATGTTCTTTCGTCGACTAATTCATCGGCTAATCGTGGGCAAACAAGTAATCCGATCGGCGGCGGTGGTAACGGGGCACACACCCATAACATCGCAGGGAATGTAACTGCCTCTTTCAACCAGACAAACCTAACCGCTAATGCTAGTGCGATCGATGTTGAAAACCCGTATCTCGCAATTCGGTATGTGATAAAGTTTTGATATGAAATACGTTGCAAGAATAGAAGATAAGTACCTGTGGGCAGAAGACGGAACTAGTTTTTACTTTGTTCCCGAGCTTTGCGTGAGTGCGCGCGCTGGTCAGGACACTGATTTCACTCTCTACTTTGATCGGTTTCCCGCTGATACAACAAGTGTTAGCTACGACGAAGCTTCTGGCGAAGGGGCGTATACGATAAATGGAAACGAGCATTTTTCCGAAGACGGTGATTTGCGGTGCAGTCACTTGAAAACAATGTTTGAAAGCAATGTCGCAATGTTGGAGCACATGGAAGATGAGTAGTTACGGACAACTAAAAAGAGACGCTGCAATATTCGTTCCAGTCGGGCTTATATCCCCCTGGACAACGTCAACTGCTCCTAGTGGTTTTCTCTTGTGCGAGGGGCAACCGATTTCACGAACTGATTACGCTGCGTTATTTGCTGTTATCGGAACCACGTATGGCTTGGGTGACGGCAGTAGCACTTTTAACATACCGGACCTCGCTGGTAAGCAGTTTGTTTTTGACGACAGCAACACCACTTTGGCAGCTGACGCTGGTGCAGCCTCTGCCACAATCAACACTAACATCAACACGGCCTCGGCAAATATTTCTTCTAATATTAGTGGTAGCACCGCTAACTTTGCTTTAACAGCAAATCATCTGCCTGCTCACAAGCACAAGATGTTTGGCCCCAACCCCAGCAGACCCAGTAGCTTAAGAATTACAAGTCACTCGAATAGTAACGTAGCGCATGAAGGCTCTGGTGGTAACGCAGGGTATATTATGCAACGAGACCAGAACAATGCCACGCCCACCGCAGGTAATACTGGCAACGCTTATACCGGAAACGCTAACGGAGCTAACCATGCCCACGGGGCAGGAAGCCTAGCTGTCTCCAGTAATTATGGTGGAACCATTAACGCGACTACAGATAATGTTAGCTCCTTGCTATACACCAGCCTCGTGCTGAACGCGATTATAAAAACCTAGGGATAAAACATGCCTTTGATGAAACTCCAGTTCCGCCCCGGCGTCAACCAAGAAACCACTCGTTACATGAACGAGGGCGGCTGGTACGATTGCGACAAGGTCCGCTTTCGCTATGGTGTGGCGGAAAAGATCGGCGGCTGGACTCGGTACTCTGCCACAACTTTTGACGGTGTCTGCCGTAAAATGCATAACTGGGTTGCTTTGGACGGGTCTAACTACCTTGCCCTTGGCACACACCTAAAGCTCTACATTGAAGAGGGCACAAGCTACAACGACGTTACCCCTGTCCGCAGAACAGTAAACCTGACCTCCGGATCTCTTGAAACAACTGCCGGTAGCAGTGTTATAGCTGTTATGGATAACGGTCACGGTGCCATTACTAACGACTACATAAGAGTAACTAACGCTACGGGTTTCGACGGCATCCCTGCCGATGAAATCAACAAAGAGCATGTTGTTACTCGTGTGGACGGCAACACCTTCACTTTCACTGTTGAAAGTAACGCTACGGCAGGTGCAACGGGTGGCGGTACGCCTACTTTCACCTATGACATCAACACCGGCCTAGCCACAATTACCGGCGGCACCGGTTGGGGTGCAAGCACGTGGGGCGGTGAGACTGCCGCTGATGAAACTACTACGTTGGACGGTGCGATCACTGACAGCGCAACGACTATTTCACTGACGGACGCCTCTGGTTTCCCAAGTGCTGGTCAGATACGTATCGGTGACGAGTTAATTAACTACACGGCCAAGAGTTCAAACAACTTGACCGACTGTACTCGAGGTGTTGAAAGCACAACAGCCGCCGCTCACTCAGACGACGCAACGGTCGCAGCGAGCACTAACATGACCGGCTGGGGCGAAGCAGCTACAATCTCTGTTACAGCGGGTACGGAAGCGCGGCTTTGGTCCTTTGATAACTTTGGTGAAGACCTAATTGCCAACGTTAGAGACGGTAACATCTATTATTGGGACAAGAGTAATGGTCTAAACAACAGGGCCGCAACTTTAAGCACGTTGACTGATGCAAGCGGTACTCCGACAATTGCGCGTCAGGTTATTGTTTCTGACCGTGACCGCCATGTAATTGCTTTTGCATGTGATAAAATCGGCAACGTTGGCACACAAGACCCGCTTTTGATCCGCTTCTCTGATCAGGAAAACGCGGTTGACTGGACACCAACAGCCACCAACACCGCTGGTGATTTGATTATTGGTTCCGGTTCCAAGTTCGTAACAGCCGTCGAAACCAAGCGTGAAATCCTGGTCTACACAGACGCGTCGCTTCATACCCTTAAATTTATCGGCGCTCCATTTACTTTTGGTATTTCTCAGATCTCAACTGGTATCAGCATCATCGGCCCGAATGCTGCTGTCGCTGTGAACGACTCTGTTTTCTGGATGGGTGAAAATCAGTTCTATGGTTATGACGGCCGCACAACACAGATTCCGTGCTCTGTTCGTTCAAAAGTGTTCGAAGACCTGAACTTGGATCAGCGTGAACTTGTAACCGCTGCGCTTAATTCTCAATACAACGAAGTATGGTGGTTTTATCCGTCGCTTAACTCGACAGAGAACGACAAGTACGTTGTCTATAACTACGAAGAAAAAGTCTGGTATTTCGGTGAACTGTCTCGTACTGCTTGGGTTGACGCTGAAACGCGTTCGTTCCCTGTAGCCGCCGCCCCTGACAACAATTTGTACAACCACGAGAACGGCAACGACGACGGGTCGAATAACCCGGCTACCCCGATTACCTCTTTTATTGAAAGCAGTCCCGTGTCACTGGATTCAGGCGACAACTACATGCTGACCAATAAAGTCTTACCGGATATCACGTTCACTGGTTCAACAGGCACTGATCCCGAAATGACATTTGAGATGAGGGCGTACAACAATCCGGGTGAGTCCTACGGCGAAGCACTAACCAAAGACGTGGCCCGCGCCGCCACGAGCCCAGTCGAGCAGTACACAGACGAGTTGTTTATGCGACTTCGTGGTCGTTCCTTCTCACTTCGTTTGAGTAGCTCGGAACTCGGGACTCAATGGCGGGTTGGTATTCCACGTGTTGAAATACGTCCAGACGGGAAACGATAATGCCACAACGATCACTTGTACCACCCACAATTGCCGATGCACCGGAAGAGTACCGCCGCGAGTACACCTCCGACGTGGTCCGTGCTTTGGAGCTTTTGATCGAGCAGGTCAACTCTGAAGGTGAGCTTCGTGCTTCGGCATTGGACAGCACTAAATCACCTTTGGTTCTCAAGGACCTACCTACGTCTGCCTCGGGACTTGAAACGGGGTCAGTATATCGTGATGTACTGGGCAATCTGAAGGTGGTAACGTAACGGTTTTTTGGCTATAATGAGCCAACAGAGGAAAGTATAATGCAAGGTATTCAATCACTAGGACCGGGTGTAGCTGAGAAAATGGCTGCTATGGGTCGTTATGACGATGATCAAATCGCTCACGTAGCTGAGGGTGAAGTCATTGTCCCTGCTCCGATTCTTAAATACTACCCAGAAATCAAAGAGCAGGTCTTCTCCGCGATTAAACAGGAAGGGTTGAACCCCGAAGAGTTTATCGTCGGTGGTGAAATGGTTGCTATCAACCCCCGCACCGGTGTTCAAGAGTTTGGCTGGCTTTCAAAGACCTTTAAGAAGCTCAAAAAGATTGTTAAAAAAGCGGCGCCTTTACTCTTAGCCGTTGCTCTACCCATGGCGGCACCGGCTATTTTTGGTGCTGGTACAGTTGCGTCAGCTGCGTTGACTGGTGCTGCTGCCGGGGGTATTGGAAGCCTTGTTCAGGGTAACAGCTTAGAAGACTCTCTAAAAGCTGCTGCCGTCGGCGCTACAATTGGCGGTGTTACCGCCGGGGTATCAGGAAAACCTATGACGGCTGCTGGTAAACCAGCGCCAGTGGCGACGCCGAGCGCTACCGGGTCAACAAGCACCGCTTCTACAGCAGCTGGTACTTCTACAGCTGGCAAGGCCCATGCCGATGTGATCAAAGCAGGTATGGATGGCTCTGCTGCTTCTACGACTGGTGGCGTACAGGTCGCTGACGCTTCTAGCGTCAGCGGTACAATGACTAATGCGGCTCAACCTGGAAGCATGACTGATTATCGTCAGATGCAAACTCTTGGAAAAATCGCTCCCCCTGCTCCCGCCAACCAAGTTACACAACAGATGATAGATAGTCTACCGCCGCAGCCTGCCATTCCGGGTACCTCATCAACGGCAGCGGCGACAAGTACCAGCGGTGGTATCGCGGACCTGGGGACGACTATGGCAGACATCCCCAACTCAGCGAGCCTGTATCCGAGTCCAACTGAGGTTGTCCTTCCGGGCGGTGGACCGCGTATAGGACCCACCGTTCAAGCAGCAAAAGCTGGCACCCTGGTCCCCCCGACCCCTGAACCTGGTTTTTTCCAAAACGTTGCTTCTGAATTTAAGCAAAACCCGATTGGCGCGACCACCGGAACCTTAAGCGGTGCCTCTCTTCTTTATGGGCTTGCAGGCGGTGGCGGAGAGCCACAGCAGGAGGACACAAGCGTCAGCCGCGAAGATATGATACAAATGATGGGTGGCGAAGATTTCCAAAACTATCAAGGTAGAGTAGCGTCCGGGATATTCTACAACCCCGAAACACAGCAGTTTCAGGACGTGCCATATGCGGCTAACAGTGGTATAGTTACAGCAGCAGCTGGTGGTCATATCAATGGCCCTGGAACAGGGACTTCGGACAGCATCCCTGCATATCTGTCTGACGGTGAGTTCGTCATGACAGCCGACGCAGTTAAAGGCGCTGGTAACGGCGACCGTCAGAAGGGTGCCGCAGCAATGTACGCTATGATGAACAAGTTTGAAGGACAAGCATAATGGCAGCACCAGGCGCAAGTGGAGCAAGCTCCCAACTCTCAGCACAACTCAAAGAGCTTGAACAAACTCAAGCAGATAATGCACGGCTGAAAGCTGAAAACGAGAAGCAGGCGAATCAGATTTACGGGTATCAACAAGGTTTTGACCCTGCTCTTGCTGGTAGTTCTCCGCTTTACAGCGACAGCACCAACCTAGCGGACAGCCTTCCTAAGAAGGCAGATGTCTCTGTTACAATGAGCCGCTTGGCTCCGTATCAGGAAGAGATGCAAAAAGACATCTTCCGGTCAGCCCGCGCGTTAGCCGACCATCCTGTTATGACTCCGGATCAACAAGTTGCCGGTTTCGACCCGCTTCAGCAGGCTGCTATAACCGCAGGGCAAGAACAGATTCTTGGTGTCCGCGATCCGGAAACCGGTCAGCTTATTAGTGAGGGCACCGGCATTGGCGGTTATCAGTCGTTCCTGCAAGAGGCTCAAGCTGGTACACGTGCCGCAACTGGTCAGGCGCTTCGTGCCGAAGGAATGTACGATCCGGCTGCGACACAGCAGTTCATGGACCCGTTCCAGCAAGAAGTAATCGACGCATCTATGCGTGACATCTCTCGTGCCGGTGAAATGGAACGTCAAAAACTTTCTGATGCCGCAGTTGGCGCCGGAGCTTTCGGCGGCAGCCGTGACGCGCTTTTGCAAGCGGAACAATACCGTGGTCAGATGAAACAAATGGCTGACACATCCGCTCAACTCCGCTCTGCTGGTTACAATCAGGCGGCGCAAATGGGCATGGGTGCATTCGAAGCTGCCCGAGGTCGCGATCTGGGAATTGCTGGGCTATTTGGTCAGACGGCTGGTCAGACGGCTACGCTGGGTACACAGGCACAGGCGCAAGCTGGGCAGGATCTTGCCACGCTTCAAGGCTTGGGCGGTATGTCACAAGCACAACAACAAGCCACGTTCGACGCACAACGTGCTACGGAACTGGAACGCTTATATGAGCCGTACAAACGTGTCGGCTTTATGGCGGATATCATGGGTGGTACGCCGAGTACGCAGTCTTCAATGACCGCCACTCCTCAACAGCCGGCGGCGCCGGGGCCAAGCAGTGCTTCACAGTATATCGGTCTAGGTATGGCGGGCCTTGGTGCTTTAGGTCAAATGGGCTACCAGCCTTTTGGCTCCTCGTCAACAAAATAGTAGGGAAATAAGCCATGGGATTATTAAAGAGAATGCTCGAAGAACAAAGAAAAAGAAAAGAGCAAGAAGAGATGGCGCGCCTTTTGAACGGAGGGACGCAATCAATGGGTCCTTCGAGCTTTGTCGCGTATCCGGGGCAGGCTCCAATAGGCTATAATAAAGGCGGTGTTGTTGGTGAGCACCGTAAAATGTTCCGTGAGCCGGGCCTCGCTCGTCAGGCTCTTGGTATCCTTGCATCTTCCAAAGACTTAATGCAACAAGCGCAACCGCAAGCGCAACCGCGTATGCGAATGGCGCAAGCGGGCGCTGTAGACCAGTCGATGTTTGCCCAAGCAACTCGAATGGTTGATGGCATGATTGCATCCGGTAAAGCTCCAGCAGCTAACCGCGATGCTGCGATTAACAACCTATACCGGTATTACGAGAACCGGCAGCAGCAGCAGCAAGCTCCGGCTCCCCGCATGCAGGGTTATATGAATCCGCAGTCTGGTCCAATCGATACAACTGCTGCTCGGGGAATACCCGCGGCAGTTGGTGGAGCAATCGCTGATTTTAAAGGTGCTGGTATCGGCTCAATGCTCGGTCCAGAGCAAGTTGACACCCCTGCCCCTGCCCAACCGGTGGATTCTGGTCGAGCTTTGTCAGGATTTTCGAGGAGCTTGGACCCAGGCCTGGAAATGGAGCGGCGCGAACAACGTGCTCTGGCCGAGAGAGTGTTTAAAGAGGCTGGCGGTCAAGACGAAGTTAGTGCTTCCCCTATCTCTGTTGATGACGAAGTTAGTGCTTCCCCTATCTCTGTTGACGACGAACTTGTAAAAGCTAATCAACAAGCTGCTGCGGAACAAGCTGCTGCGAACGAAGCTGCTAATAAAGCTGCTGCTGCGAAAAAATCACCTGACGAACAAGATGTTGCAGTGGACACAGCCGCTGGGAACGCTGATTCTGACGACAACGCAGTTGTTGCAGACCAGTGGGAACAGTGGAAAGAGACCACTGGAAACCAAAATAAAGACGATTTTTGGAATGCTATTATGATGGCTGGTCTAGGTATAGCGGCAGGAGAGAGCGACGATGCCGTAACGAACATTGCCGCTGGTGCGATTGCCGGCCTCAAACAGTACAACAGCAGGCGAGACGCCCGTGAACAATCCATGTTTACTCGTTTCATGCAAGAGAAAGAGCTTGAGCTATTAGAGCGTAAAACAGCGTCTACTGAGAAAACTGCTGACGCTGCAATGAAGCGAGCAGAGCTCGGCTTGGCAGCAAAACCTACCGACGAATCCAATACCGTACAGGATTTCAGCAAGCGCATGTCGGCATTTGATGCGCGTCTATTGGCCAATGCTAGAGACCCGGCCCAGACCCTTCGCGACATTCAAGCTCAACAAGCTTTCGATATAATGAAACAACAGGGTAAAAAACCAGGTGACACTATTAAGCCACTTGCTGGTGGAACCTTCGAAGTAAACAGGCTGGGTAAACTCGTAGAGGTGACGTTCTAATGGCGGACAAGTTTGTCCTCAGAGAACGCGAAGTTGACGACAGGCTCCCTGCCGCCGAAGAAGAGTTTGTCCTCAGAGAACGCGAAGTTGACGACAGCCTCTCTGCCGCCGAAGAAGAGTTTGTCCTCAGAGAACGCGAAGTTGACGACAGCCTCTCTGCCGCCGAAGAAGAGTTTGTCCTCGGAGAACGCGAAGTTGACGAAAACCTTCCCGAATATGTTCAGAACCGTGAGGGCGAATACGAAGGCTTCTTTACCGAGCTTGGTGAGGGCGTTGTGTCCGGCGGCATTGGTATCGGCCAGGGCATCGCGGAACTCGGAGCTTCTGCTTTTGACCTTGTTGCTGACACCGACTACGCAAGTTCAATAACACAATCCGCTGACGACCTTCGCGATCGTCTGGGCGTTGACCCGGAAGGTGTTGCTGGGGCCATCGGTGAAATCGGGGTCCAGTTTGTTCTTCCCGGCATGGCGGCGGTTGGCGCTGTTAGCAAACTGTCGAAACTCGGACGTATTGCTCGCGCCTCCAAAGCAAAACCCAACTTGATTGGTATGTCTCGCTCTCAGAAGCTGGGGCTACTTGCTCAACAATCAGCGGCGGCGGGCCTAACGGATGCTGTTGTCGCGACAGACAATATTCGAACAATTAGTGATTTCTTTGACGGCGGGCCCTTGACGACCGACCAAGCAATTGGGCTAACGGGTCGCGACGAAGCTGCCCGTCGTCTTCTTAATAACCTTAAGATTGGTACGGAAGGAATGGCCGCTGCGGCTGCTCTCCCCTTTGTTGTTGGAAAAGCAGTGTCGACCACAGGCAAAGTGCTTGGAGCCACTGGTAAAGTTGTCGCGAGTACCGGAGCCGCGCAGTCGGTAGGTAAGGTCGCTGTCGCCGCGGGCGAAAAAGTCGGTAAGAAAATGGCTGATATCGAAGCTCGCATCATGGATCCCACAGGGTCGGTGTCATCTTTCGAAAACTTTGCGTACACAGTCCGGGCCTCTCTTTCGCCTCGAGGTAACCTCCCTCAAGAAGTCGCTGAAGAAATGAGCTTTATTCCCGGTATGACGGAGGCTCAGGTCAGGGTTGTTGGCCAACGTTTTGCTAGGTTCGACAAAGAATTAAATAAGTTTGAAAAGTCGCTTCCGAAGGCTCGTTTATCTGAGTTTCACCGGCAAGAGATGTATGACACTTTGTTCGAGTACCTGAGCACGGGCACCGCTTCTGTTTTGAATCGACTTCCTCAAGGCGCTCAAAAACCCGCCTCGTTAATGCGGAGTCAGGTTAATGATCTCGGAACCGATATTAAGAACAGCAACATTTTAAACAAAATGGACGAAATAACTCCAGCAAAGGGCCAACCCTCTGCGGATCAAATTCGTAATCTTATCGACACCAACATGGACTCTTATTTACGGCGCCGGTACCGCATGTTTACCGACGCAAGTTACAAGCCGGATGCTCAGACACTCGAAGTCGGTCGTCAGGGGTTTTTAAGCAACCCCAAAGAAACACTACGAGAGTTGAAGTTCATCGTAGAACGCGGCGGAGAAGAAGCAGCCTCTAAGGCTAGGGCTTTGTTGAACCCTGAAGAGTCCGCGTTACTAAGCACAACGGTAACGCCGGAAGCCGCTGAGCAAGCGATGGAAGGGTTTTTACGCCGACACTCTCCCAAGGCCCGGATGGATACAGAGGTTAAAACTGTTGCTAAAGACCGGTTGAACGTAAGCCTTTTAAACGACCGCAAACAAATGCAAGAGTTTGAGCGTCGGTTGTTGGGTGAAGTAAAAGATGCTCGTGAAGCTGTTCTCGGAACGGTTTCTGATTTGGCTGGTTTCAGGGCTATCGACCAGTTTCATGGGAAGGTTGCCAGGCTCGCGCAGGAAGACAAAGGGATTGGTAAGTATTTTGTCAGCCCAGACGATGTCGCGCCGCAGGGCTATGCTACCTTGAGCGGTAAAGAGTTCGGTGTTTTAGAGGGCTACAGAGTCCCACAGCGAATGGCCAAAGACTTAACCCGCCAGGCAGTGGGTCAAGAGGAAGGCCTGTCGATGGCTATGCGAGCCACCTACGGCAGCTTTCTTAAAATGAAGGGCCTGTCTCAGTTCGCTAAAACAGTTCTTTCACCTATTACACAAATCCGGAACGTAACTACTGCCTCTGCTTTCGCGTTGGCTCAAGGAAACGTAGGCCGAGGTGCCAATCTGGGCGAGTCTTTGCATATTGTATTGAAGGACATTGCTAAAGAGGGTGATGAAGCGTTGATGAAAGAGCTTGTTGAGCTCCAAGACTTGGGTGTTATCGGCGCACAAGCACAACTCAAAGAGCTTCAAGAACTTATTACTAAAGGTATGAGCCGTCGTGATGCCACCACTGTTGAGGGCATCGAAGTAGGCGCAGAGTTCGGTAACATCCTGAGACAAGGCACACTCGGTGACTTCTACAACAGCGCGGCTAAAAAGATTCGCCCCGTTACGGACAAGCTCACTGACTTTTACCAAGGCGGTGATAACGTCTGGAAGATTTATAACTACAAGTTTGAGCAGAGCAAGCTTAGTAACGCCCTACGCGGCATGGAACTGCCCGATCAGATCAAGACTCTAAACACGTTGGGCGCAAGGCTTGCCGATGACGCGAGCGAAGAAATGGTCGAACGTGCTATCCGAGACCAGTCGGCCGACATCGTCCGCAACGTTGTGCCTAACTATAACAAAGCCCCTGAGTTTATCCGTTCATTACGTAAAGCCCCAGTTGGTAACTTTGTAGCGTTCCCTTACGAGATCTATCGTACTGGTTTCAACACTATCGAGCGTGGTCTTAAAGAGCTAAGTTCTGAAAGCGCAGCTATTCGTGAGATTGGCCTTCGTCGACTAACCGGGGCCGCGACAACTTTCGCCGCGCTACCCGCCGGTGTGTCCGCATTAGGTTATGGTCTTACTGATGTCACCGAAGAAGAGATGGCTGCATACAAGCGCTCCGGTGCCCCGTCTTGGGAAAGAAACTCTCGTCTTGTCCCAACTGGGAGAAACGACAAAGGCCAGATTACGTATGTAAACTATAGTTACTCCAATCCATACGACCTATTAGAGCGTAGTATTCAGACTGTCTTGAACGAAGTGGAGACAGGGCGCCAAATGGAATACGATGTTGGCCGGGTTGTTTTCAACGCGGGCTCTCAAGCAATGCTAGAAAGTATGAGTTCGTTTATCGGTCCAGCTATTATGACAAACAAAGTGTTGGATATTAGCCCCACGGCGGCGGCGGGTCGAGGGGGTCGCACGGAAACAGGTGCTCGAGTTTATAACCCAGAGGATTCTGCTGGCGACAAGATGGCCAAGTCTTTCGTACATGTTCTAGACGGTATTATGCCTAGTGCTTCTCCTTTCCAGGTTCGTAGCGGCAAGCTCGAGGCCGGACGTTTCCTCCGCGGTTTTACAACATCCATTGGAATTAACGAAGCCCTCGGGATTGCTCCCGATGACAGGCAGGGGCGCGAATATGAACTCGGTAACGAGCTTATGCGAGCTTTCACAGGTATAACTGAGCTTACCGTCGACCCTTCTCGTAATCTTGGATACAAAGGTTTCGAGTTTACTCGAGCACGTACCAATGCTTCAAACATCTTTAACCGCGAGGCTAACGCAAGCAACGCCACATCCGAGTCTTTGCTGGACGCCTACGTCAAGGCGGATAACGCACGTTACCGCGTGTACAACGAGTTCTATAGCACTGTCCGAGATTTCCGGACAATGGGTATGAGCGACAGGGAGATCCGCAAGGTTTTGAAAGAATCGAAGGTCGGTGACATTAATTCGATTATGCGGAACCGGTACAAGCCACTGAGCCCAAGCGAGCAAATTAAAAAGAACATGCGTAGGGTTGGTTCGTTTTCGGAATATCCTCGTTTAGAAATCCGCCGGATCCAGCGGGAACGCCGTAACATGGAGTTCTCTAGCCCAGAACCCGCCGAGGATGACTTCTCTAGGGTTTTTCAACCCATTGAAAACGTTGAAGAAAAACGACCTCTCTCGTCCCCTAGAATGTCGGCAGCAGTACCTATGCCCGCCGCTACAGGACCAGAGGCATCGTTTGATGTCTCAGATCTTGCGGAAACCTACGCATATCCTGGTACCAGTAATATTGTGATGAACAATATTTCTCGTAACTCTATTTTGGCCAGCGCTAAGAAGTTCGGTCAAACCCCACAGCAATTAATTGAAACAACAGGGTTGCAACCAGTCACTCCCGACGCTAGTCTGCTTGGAGATGATCCGGTGTCTATTGCTCGGAACATGGAGATCGCGCAACGCACCCGGAGGGGATAATGGACTGGTCGAAATACCCGAACTTTACTGAAAAAGAATTTGCTTGTTCTCATTGCGGGGAAAGTAAAATGAACGAGGCGTTTGTAGCAAGGCTCCAGTCCCTTCGATCTCACTACGGTAAGAGCATGACAATCTCAAGCGGCTATCGTTGTCCCGAACACCCAATCGAAAAGAAGAAAGCAAAACCTGGGACACACGCCAGCGGGCATGCCGCGGACATTAAAGTCTCTCAAGGCGCGGCCCTCGAGCTTTTGACGATGGCTGTTCGCAGCGGTGCATTTACTGGAATAGGCATAGCTCAAAAAGGCCCACAAAGTTCTCGCTTCCTACACCTGGACGATAAGCCGATGGGTCCTACTCGCCCCACAATCTGGTCGTACTAATGATACCTCCTTCCGCGGAAGTACACACCGGGGACATCGGGGAGGCTGTCTGCCTTCTAAGGCTTCGGCAGATGAATGTTCCTTGTGAGATCGTGCAACTCGGAACTACTGACATCATAGCCATGGTCGGGATTAATCCTGTTCGAGTTCAAGTCAAATCATCTCGTCTTGTGTTTGAAGGTAAACGTAAAGGCGGGGACAAGTACCCCATCAAAGCGACTTACCACTTCTCAGTAGCCAAGGGTAGCAAAGTAAAGGTTGCTCTGACGGAGGCTGATTGTGATGTACTTGCGTTGGTTAGCGTCGAGCATGAAAACATCTTGTTCCTACCAATGTCCGGTATCCGGCACCAGAAAACAAAGCGTGTCTCGGAAGACGAGTACAGAGACAAGGATCTCGCAACAACCAGCTGGAGTAAGGCTATCAGGAAGCTGTACTAGGCGGCTCTACCCAACCATTAATTATAAAGGCATGGCGTTGACCAGACCAGATTTTTGAAACTCGGTGCCAGGCACCCGGATCTAGGACAACGCATCTGTTGAACCGTGGAGCTATACGCTCTACTTCCGTACGTGTTTCATCGGCTCCCTGTATTTCCAGGAACCCTCCCCATAACGAATGCTGTGTCGGGTACAGTACGCAAGACCAGTCGGCTGGAACCAGGTGTTCATACCCTTCGTCCCTGTCTACGTGCCATTGATTATTGTTGCCCTCATTGTACCAGTACTCAAACCCGCATAGCCCACGTAACTCAAAATGATTTCGACAAAACGCGACGATGTCGTGGGCAGGGGCTTGCTTTGTACCTCCGTCCCACCATTGAACCCCTTTGAAGGGTTCGACATAGTCCGTCAAGCTATCGGGTAGAAAGTCGTCTAATACAATCACTTGGTCTTCGTTCGGTGGACGGGCGGTTTAATCTCATTAAAGCAGGGGCTTTTAAACAACGGCTCAGATTGCGCTGTCCCGCTCGGACGCTTCTTGAGCTTGTAGTACTGCACCATCACACCCCACTTCCGGATACCCGACTTGGTCTCTGCGATGTTGAACGTACGGGTTGCGCTAAATCCCCAGCCTCCCCAAAAGCGCATCCCGATCATCGGAACACGGAACTTGTGATAGGGTTTTGATTGAATGAACCCATGAATCCAGCTGTCCCAGGATACGGTTAAGGGCCCAATTCGCCAACATTTCGCCATGTATAAAAGAGGCTCTTTGTGGCACCCTGTAACCTCGCCCTCAATAATGAAGGAAGAAGCTCCGGTGTCCGAGTGCCAGCAGCACACTTTTTGATTGTGTACAATCCAAGGCTCCTTCGGCTCTTCTAAGAAGTAGTGCCGGATGTACAGCTGTGTCATCTCTCTATCGTATTTCATTATTCAATCTCTCCCCAGTTGTCACCCAAAGCCAGGTCAATCTTAAATGGTACCAGAGCAGGGGTGCATGTTTCCATAATTTCTTTTATTTTGTTTGCTTGACTTTCACTGTCGACATTAAAGCAAAGCTCGTCGTGCACGGTTAACAGCGGAACAAAGCCTTCCTTGTAGCACTCTACCATCGCACGTTTCATCTGGTCGGCACTTGAGCCTTGGATCAAGCGGTTCAGTGCTTTGTAGGTGAAGGCGCGTTTGAGAGACTCACGTGAGCCATGCTGTTGCCGTGCTTCATCGAAAGGTAGTGCACGATGTAAGCCATATCTTCGCGGCTCCCACATGTCGAACCGGCACTTGCGGCCAAGCACTGTGCGAATGGAACCATACTCTTCCGCTCTTTTAGATACAGCATCAGCCAGCCCTTTAACAAACGGAACAGATGTGTTGTACTCAGCCAAGAGATCCTTCGCTTCTTCTTTCTCGATGTCCAACACACCAGCAAGCTTCATAATACCCATGCCGTACATGATACCGAGGTTGACCGTCTTCGCATCTTTACGGGAGATACCAGCCATGTCTGCCACCATTTGGTGAAAGTCCGCGTCATCCTCTTGGTACTGACTAATAACTTCATCGATCTTAGGGTGGCGAACAGCGCCCGACAGTGAACCAGAATAGTGTGCCAGCCAACGCGGCTCCTGGGAAGCGTAGTCAAAGCTGCCCCACTTGCTGCCCTCATCGGGAACAAACAATCCTCGGATTGCTTTTTTAATTAGTGGGTCACGAGCAGGTATCTGCTGGAGGTTGGGGTTTGAGGAGGAGAACCTACCCGTGACCGTTCCACCATCATCCGAACGGAGAGGGTGAAACTCTGCGTGAATACGTCCTTTATGCGAAAACTTAAAAATGTTTTCGATAAACGTTGTATTCGCTTTATTGAATTCTCGTAGACGTAAAACGTTAGCCGAGATCTCATGCTCACTCTGGCTAAGAAATTGTTTCGTGAAACTCGGAGCTTCCTTCGCTGTACGCGGATAGGGTATGTCGAGTTTGTCGAATGCTTTAGCCAAGGAGTTAGCAGCCCAAGGCTCAACCTGGAAGCCGACAGCTTGTTCAATCTTGTGGTGCAGCTTCTTCTCTTCTCCAGTCAGGAAATCCCGGGCTTTCTGGGCTCCCTCAAGATCTACCTTTACACCTTGCCAACGCATGTCCTGGATTAGCGGTGTTAACTCGGTCTCCAGTTCAAAAATACTCGACACCTCTTCTTTCACTATCTCTGGCTTCAACCGGTTCCAAAGCCGTAGAGTAATGTCCGCATCTTGTTCGGCGTAGCGTCCTACAAAGCGGGACGGCAAACGCCACATCTCTGCCTTGGGGTCGAAGCCATAGTCCATGGCCGCGGCGCGTAAGGTCTTCTCGCTCTTGCCTTCTCCCAAGTAGTCGATCGTCAGGGAGTTAAGGTTGTACCAGCGCCTGTTCTCATTGATCATAGCAGCGGCAACCATCGTATCGTAAACAGTTCCGTTGACTTTGATGCCGGCCCAGCGCAACCAGCCAAGGTCATACTGTGCGTTATGCATGACTTTTGGCACGTCTGTTTCGCAGATTTTCTTAACAAACGCCATGACAGATTTCTCCGGCATATTGCCTCCGCCCTCGTGGCGAATTGGGAAGTACCCGCAGAAGTCTCCGTAAGCAATCGCTATGCCGCAGATGAAGCCGTCGTTACGAACCCATCCGGGGCCGCGTGTCATAAGGTTGGGGTCTGATGTCTCCAAGTCAATCGAGATAATGTCAGCGTCTTCGAAGCCCCGAGGGAACCCGGCGGGGGGTGACCAGTCTTGGTCCAACGCACCGTACGCCACATCCTTGATGTCACTATCTGGAACATCTTCTAGCTTCTGAAAAAACCCTAGTTGTCCGCTCATATTTCGTATCTCCATTTTCCGCGTCCTTCAATCAAGTGAAGGTTGTGTTTGGCACGTGTCATGCCGACATAAAAAGCCCGGGTCTCACTGTCGGGATCGTTCATTGTCTGACACGCACGAGATGTCTCTAGCATCAAGGCAACATTGTCAGCCTCTCCGCCTTTAGCTTTGTGAATCGTTGATAGTTTAATACGGGGGTTATCCGGGTCCAACGTTTCCCCTGCTTGCAGGACTGAACGTAGGTACAGAACATCTGTTGCCTGTATGTTTAGAAGAGCTTCATACCAAGGGGCACGGTCTCCAAACATATCAGTAGTCTGCTCGAGAAGTTTAGCTACGTCATCGTAAGACATTACTTCTTCGGCAGCCATTGCATCAAAATGCGCTTTGCCTCTTCGGCGGATCGGCTTTGTCATTACTATAAAAGCCCACATATTTTTCAATTCATCACGATTTATCGTAGAGCCCTTCACCAGTCTTGTCCATGCTTTTGCCGCATCAATAACCTTCTGCGAAACGCTGAACCCGGTACCCGGCCGGAAGAACAAAAGCCCCATCTCTTTCATGCGTGTAGCTACTTTGTTGGCTATGTAGTTTGTTCGGCACAACACGAGCCACTGGCCTTCAGTGAGGTCTATGTTCTCAAGGTCGTAGTGAAAGTTAATGGAGCCCCTACGCTCCGTGGGCTTCCATTCTTTTGGATAACGCTCCGCTACCCGTTTAATCAAGCGACCCGAAACTTGGTGCACATCAAACGGAACACGGTAACTCTGCTTGAGAACTGTTGCATTTTTGCAACGGCTGATAAAGTCCCCGGGATCGACCCCCATCCACTCATAGATGCATTGGTCATCGTCACCCGCATATACAACCTCGTGTGTTTTCTCAGCAAGTTTGTCCACCATAGCCCACTGTAAAGGAACTAGATCCTGCGCTTCGTCGACAATAAGTAAATCAAACTCAGGAGAATCCCCTCGTTCAACGAACTGTTCAACCATATCCGTAAAGTCGATCTTTCCTAGCGCTTCCTTATAGTCGATCAAACCTTTGTTGATGATCTCTAGCTGGCGGTAGTCAAGGTTGTCATAGTTACTCAGGGAGAACTGTTCCCTCATGCTTACACCACGAACACGCGCCATATTAATAATCGACAGGTACACGTCGCCTGGAGAACCCATCCGGAAGAACTCACCATCGTTCACGCCCATGCTACGGGTAGCTCGAAACTCGACGCCGAACAATTCTTCCATGCGTGTGTAGTCTGACGACGACAAAACATCTTTGGTGCTTAGCTTCAGTTGATGAAAGGCAAGAGAGTGTAGTGTGCGAAAGTAAGGCATTGCTTTAATGTCTAGTCCAAGCTCGGACGCCGCGCGAGTACGCGCTTCCTCCGCAGCCTTCTTACTGAAAGACACAAACGCGATACGGTGTGGGTCGACGCCTTCGCGTAACCGTTCCTTCACAAGGTTGATCAGTGTGTAAGTCTTGCCGGTGCCGGGCGGACCGAGTATTGCTCTCGGCTCCATCACTCATCCTCCACGTAGGGCAGAACAAAGATAGGTGTCGTATCCCCCACATAAGACCCTAACACATTATAGTCGAAGTGTTCCCATGCTTCTTCTTCTGTCATGCCATCGCTAGCGACGAAGCACTTTATAACTAGGGCGGTATCATACACAAGCACGTCTTCAAACCCGCAGCGTGAACCGACGCCGATAATAGCCTCGTCGAGGTAGTCTGGTAGCTTCATCAAAACGGTACCTCCTCCCCGCGTACGTCAGGTTGTGGTATGTCCGGCTCCGATCCAAACTCTGGTGTCGACCAAACCCGAATTACTTTTGACTTGCCCTTAGTGTCGGCGAAGCGGCGGGACTCACTGGCTGTCTGGCCACCGTTCAGTTCCTTCAAGCGCTCTTGTATTTGACCACGTGTGTAGGCGTTAAAGTTTTTAACACGCAGGAACTCCATAAACGAATCGAGGCGGAAATACGTACGGTTATCTTCTGTCCACGGCTTGCCAAGCATGAGCTCTTCGGCAGACTGAGCTTGCACACGGCCGTTGCAAAACCCTTCAAGCATGTCCACAAACTGGCCTTTATATGTAAGCTCTTCGGGAACCTCAATAACAACCATTTGCTGCATCAGCCCGTTAACCGCAATTTCCCAATCGCTTTTCTTAACTTCGGGAGGCATAAAGTTTAGCTGCTCCATACACGCACGTTGGAAGCGTTGGAACATTTGAAGCTCCTCGGTGCTTACTTCTATGCGACCACCGTTAACATCCACGAACCATACACGTGGGTCAGACTCGACGACAGACAACCCGGTAACTTCGACAGAAGTTCCGCCGCCAATACCGTACTCGGCCCGACGACAAGCGGACTTATCACAATGGTCTTTAAACGGAGACTGGTTGCACATGTAAAAATATTCTTTGCGATCGATCGATTGTTGAATCGAAACAACTTCCGACGCAGACATAGGCGGGTTGCAGTACGTTTGATTATCTTTTTCCAACTGCTGCTGCCAGCTACTCGGATCTTGGTTCTTGCGGTAGATAGCCATCTGGGTCATAGCCAGATTACGCTCACCGGAACCGAACGACTTCAGCGCCATAATGAGTAGACAAGGAGGGGCGCCGGGCATGTCCGATGAACTGTCCGTGACTTCGATCGACATGAACTTATTGGGTGATACAGCTATCTTTTCCGCTTTGTCGAGAAACTCGTCCAGAGAAAGCTCATTGCCTTTCGCGTCCATCGCAGGGCGTGTCGTAAGATCAGCATCAAAATACGGAAGGTTAATGAAGTTGCCGACATCCCCACGCTCAACAAGAAGCTGCTCTTGCTTCGGAAAGACTTCGCTGCCTCCGTGTCCAAGTATAGCTGACACTTCTGATAGCTTGTCTCGCATATCCGCCGCAGGAATCCAACCTTTGACAAAGAAATATATGTGCGCTCCACCAGACTTGCTCCGGCAAACAATAGCAGGAAGCTTAAGGCCAGCGCACTGGCGAGCAATAGCAGGAAGGTCGAGCGGATAAACATCCACATCAATAACACCGAAACGACAATCATTTCTTTCCGTGATAGGTATTGATCCAACGCCTTGCTCTCCGTCTAAGTGCTTTTGCACTAAGGCTTGTGTGAGTGGTTCTCTGATAATACGCGATTTGGCCTCTTGTTTACCACCGCGACGAGAGTCTGAAATTGTTGTCTGTCCATGCGCTGCACCGAAACCTTCGAATACAGCCATGAACCGCGTGACTGTATCAGTCATTAGTTCACCTCAAAAAAAAGAATGCGGGGCACACCGTAGCGTACCCCGCACCAAATTAAAACGGCATTTCTTCCGAGACAGCAGTCGTCGGTGTGTCCGTTTCCAAGTCAGGATCTTGTGCGGCCTTGACTTCGCCCTCGTTTACCATACGAGCAAAATCTTTTGCGCGTTCGTAAACAGTAGCGTCATCCACAAAACCCTGTTTGCCAACAATCTTCCAAGACTGCCAGCTTCCCATGTCGTTAGACCGCTCGTCTGTCGACAGGTTCCAGATGATGCTGAACGAAGGAGCCTTGAAAGACTTTGCTCCGCTCTTAACTTCTTGCATCGCAACCATTGTGTTCCATTGACGGGACACTTTTAGGTTCGAAGACTTCATGTCTAGGATAGCTGTTTGCCAGCCACCTGTCTCTGGGTCTTCAATCATTACGTAGTGCTGTGCAGACACAACGAGCTCGTTACCGTTAGGCATGATCTCTTTGTTGCCTTCACGTTTGGCGTTCAAGACGCTGGGGCTGTTAGCCGCCAGTTCGCCGTGGAAGCCGCCGCCATCTTCGTAGGGTGTGAACTCTAAGTACTTCTTCACAAAGCCGCACGGAATTACACGTACCCCGTTTTCAGCTTTCCAAAACTGGCGCGTAACAGTGTTAAACATATCACCCTGTTCTGCTCCGTCGATATACTTATCGTTTTTCTTCTTGAGCTCTGGGGACACAGGCTGAAGAACACGAAGGAACGGGATCTGTAAATCGTCCTGCGTAAAGTTCTCGGTACCTGCACCGGCATCCTCAAGAAAGGTGTCCAACATTGCTGCTGGGAGACCCGCTTCTACTTTTTTAGCTACTGCTTTTGTTTCTGTTTCAGACATTTTAGTTTCTACTTTCGTTTGATTTTTGCTTCTGTTCCGACATAGGCCCCGAACATTTCGAGGTCTAGTTCAGTACCCGATCCAAGCTTGTCTTTAATCCAAGCTTTAAGAGTAGACGGGTGTACGCTTTGACGTTGGTCTGGATCCAGACCCTGCTTCATGCAGTCGTCAAAGAAGGCACCGGCATGGTTATCCTGACCGCGGCCAAAGGAAACCTTGACCTCGTTCTTGATAATGTCATCCTCACCGATGGATCGCAGGAAGTTGAACGCATCCTGCTTCTTCGCTTCCGGGATAGATGCGTACACGAACTGACTCAACGAAACGGAGTTACCGTCCACGTCGACACGATCCATGCCCATCTCTATCATTTCTGCTGGGATTAGTTCGCGGGTGATACGTTGAAATTCTTTCTTCGCATCTTTAGCCGCTTGCTCGTATTGCTCTTGCAGGCCTTGCTGCTGTTGAGCCTCACGAATGAGATTGGATAAATTGGATCCAGTCTCGGTGGTGACAGAATCGAATGCTGTTGCATCTGCCGCCATTTGTTCAAAAAGATCTGACATTTCTTTTTCCTTTCTAGTTTCTACATTTCCGGTTAGAGCCCGTCGGCTATGATGTAGATGGATCGTCCTGACTGAGGGGGATGCCAGCGGTAGGGTAATAATTGCACCGTTGACGAACCATCTACTTCGTCCTATATAAGATGGGACAACATAAAGGTCAACAATTTATTTCAGGGTTATCAACATGTACGAATTTAAGACAGAACCATTCGACCATCAGCGTGAGGCGTTTGTTCAAAGCTACAACAAGTTAAACTGGGCATACTTCATGGAGATGGGTTGCGGTAAATCTAAAGTCCTTATCGACAACATGGCTTGGCTGTACGAGGAAGGTGAGATAGACACCGCAGTTATTGTCGCGCCTAAAGGCGTGTACCGGAACTGGGTACTGAAAGAAATTCCTATTCATCTCCCTGACCGGATCGAGCACTCTCTTATTACATGGAGAGCTTCAGCGAATAAAGCACAGAAGAAAGAACTAGAAGAAGCCGCTACCATGGGCGGCAGTAACGGGCTTCGCATCCTGGTTGTTAACGTAGAGGCCTTTGCTACTGAAAAAGTTATGCGCTATCTCCGGTCGTTTTTGCATGACAGTCACTTCTTACTGACCGTTGACGAAAGCACAACAATCAAGAACCCCAAAGCCAAACGCACAAAGCAGCTTACGGCTGTCGGCAAAGCCGCGACGTACAAACGTATCTTGACTGGCTCCCCTGTAACCAAGTCTCCCATGGATCTGTACGCACAGTGCGCTTTCCTAGGTGACGACACACTAGGCTTTACAAACTATTACGCTTATCAAAACAGGTACGCCGTCACCCGCCGGCAACGGATGGGAGCACACACCTTCGAACAAATTATTGGTTATCGGAACATGACCGAGTTGGCCGGCAAGTTGAAAGGATTCTCAAGTCGGGTTCTCAAAAAGGATTGCTTAGACCTCCCCGAAAAAACATACTCAGCGCGATACGTGTCTCTGTCGCCGGAACAACTACGCCATTACAATACCCTAAAGAACTACGCACTGGCTATATTGGAAGAAGGACAGGTTACCGCGCCGCAGGTGATGACACAACTGGTTCGCCTACAACAACTTCTCTGTGGCTACCTCGTTACCGACGACGGAGAGACTGTCGAAGTTCCCAGCCGCCGCATGGACGCGATGCTGGATACGGTCGAAGAGATGGATGGTAAAATCATTATCTGGTCACGGTTCCGTAACGACATTCAACGGATCACCGAAGCCCTGAAAAAGAAGTACGGAGAGAACTCAGCCGGGTCATACTACGGCGATACGTCCGACGACGACCGTGAAAAACTGGTTCAAAACTTTAGCGACCCGGAACACGAAACTCGGTTCTTTGTCGGCAACCCGCAGACGGCCGGCTATGGTCTAACCCTGGTCAGTGCCTCTAACGTCATCTATTATGCTAATGACTTTAACCTTGAAACCCGTGTACAATCCGAAGACAGGTGCCACCGGATCGGGCAAACAAAAGCAGTGACGTACGTAGATTTAATTAGTGAAGGTACCGTCGACGAGTATATCGTTAAAGCCCTCACAAAAAAGATTGACCTCGCCGGAGCGGCACTAGGCGAAGAAGTGAAAGAATGGCTGAAATTGTAGGGTGCGAGTATCCTCCCACAGGCGGCCGGGGGACTGCCTAACCCAGTGATAATGGTTACCGGCTTGGTGCCCTATTGATTGTATTTACACCGGTCGGATACTTAAACCCTACGCTCGCAGGAGCTTTTGCAAAAAGGTGAAGTAGATAAAGGGAAATTTTCACATCCCCCAACAACATTGCATGAAGGTGCGAATAGATGAATACTAATAAGTATAAAAGTGTTGCTGTCCCTGTTTACGTATGGGAAATGGTTCAGGAACTGGCTCGAATAAATGAACGTAGCATGGCCGGGCAGGTGGCTTGGCTTATAAGGCAGGAACATGGACGAACAAACAAAGGCAGCGTTAAAGAAGGAACGACAAGCTGAAGTAGCTGATGAGCTAGACATGGCTATCGACCAAGTCTTCAACTCCTTCCCTGACATAGACAATCAGGAACAAGGCAGCCTCGTTCTAAATATTGCAATCAAGAATATTATGTTTCAAACCAATGCCTTAGTCGCCTCAGAGGTGATCTTAGGTACGCTACAGTCCTGGATTGGTTTTGCAAGAAACATGGCCGAAGCCCGGGGGGAAGAAATAGAACCAGGTTCCGAAAACGATTACGATTTTGTCCGCAGAACCGAATACGAAGCCGTGTTTTACACCAAGGGCGACGAAGACGAGGAGCTCGACCAGCGGTTGATTAACCTTGATGAATACGACGAGCCCCCAAACTAAAAATATGTTATAATCCTTGAACGAGTTAAGTACTCGCAAAAGGATATTGTAATGAAACGGATTCTTCTTGTTTTGTTGCTTGTGTCCTCCCCAGTTCTAGCACAAAACGAACAAGTGGGCGACCTTAACACGAGCAACTTGAACAGCACGGTAAGCAGCAATAACCCGTCAACATCGAACACCACTAACTACAATGGTGCTGGCGCAGCTTCTGACGTTACCCCGCCCCCAACGGCTGTGTCTCCCAGCGCACCGTCGGGCGGGTCTGAATCATGCTTGATCGGGCGAGGCATGGGTGTGCAGGTGAACGTGCTTGGTTTATCTATGGGCGGGTATAGGCAAGACTCCGAGTGCAACAGGCGTAGAGATGCTAAAGCTCTAAAGGAACAGGGTATGTCTATTGCTTCGGTGGCGCGGCTTTGTCAGTCGCTGGAAACATGGAAAGCCATGTTCGACTCCGGCACCCCGTGTCCGATGTCTGTAAACGGCCGTCTTGTAGTAGGCCGAGCGGCAACTGTTCTCATGAAAAGAGACCCCGCTACATTTATCCCAGATTACAAAAACCGTAAGGCGTGGTATGATAAGATATTACAGATTGGTAAGGATGAAAGCAATGAAGAGAATAGCGATTCTAGTCTCAGCATTTCTGAGCGTTTCCGCAGCACACTCCGAAACGACGATTGATAACCTAGTTAACGCTAGTCGGACAATCGCCGCGAAGCTTGAGCAAGGCCGCTACGCAGTCTATGGCGCAGAACACTACGCCAGCGTGGGTGGCATCATTGACTATAACGCTGTGGATCACGACCAATACACCATCAATGAGGCTGACCTCAATGCGTACAAGAACGCCGTCGCAGGGGTGCAGACCGCTTTGTATTTCACCACTCAAATGAAGTTGGAAGAGAAGTATGAAGAGTCGATGGTCAAAGTTTCCGAGGCTGTAGACAGCTTTATCGTCGCGAGTGTTCAACTCAGCATGGTAGAGGAAGTTGCAGAGGTGGCGGAAGTAGCACAACAAACAAACGATGTTGAGGATCAGATCGCAGTCCAAGAGTTCGTCGAAGTAAACGACGTTGAAATCAAGCAAGAGACTGTGGTCGAATATAACCAGTCGCTAGAAGAGATCGCGGTCAACGCCCGTGACGCTGGTGCTTTCTTGGCTGCGTCTAAGAACGAACAGTTGACCAGCCTCTCTGATCAACACGCCCAAGACTATGGAAACTCTATGGCTGAAGCCTCTATGTCTTATTCTGCTACTAGCGACGTACTTAGCATCGAGTGGGCTACCAACACTGGCAGCATCTCTTTCCACGACTTCCTACAAGGCGACTACGTGACCGCCGCGGAAGTATTAGGTGAAGGCGAGGCGATCTATGCCGACCAACAAGCCTACATGTACCAATGAGCCTAGAAGATACCGAACTAACAATCGGCGGCACGAAGCTGCGCGGGGTGTGGATTGCAATCGTCTTGTCTATAGGCACCACCCTAGCTGGCGGTATATGGGCAGTCGCGGAGTTTTACGGACGGATCGAGTCAGTGGAGGCCGCAGTCGCTGGGAATGGTGACACTGCTCAGAAACTTACAGTACTCGGCACCAACCTCGCAACCATTATGGAAAACCAAAAGCAGTTGCTAGATCTGCGCGACCGGATTTCAGAGGTAGAGAAGACGACAGTGGAGAACGATCTGCTGGTCAAACAATTCAAAGAAAAAGTAGACGGGATCGGTGGTCGCTTCAAGAAAATCAACCGTGAGGTTGACGATATTTGGAAGGGGCTAGACGCTCTGTCTAACCCCCTACAATAATTATTCCGGGTACTGGCAGCATTTAAAACCGCCGGGGCATTCAGTACAAAGCGCACCCCTTTTAGCAAGTTCTTCATTGCTATCCGGGTTTGGTCTCTTGGTTCTCGGAACTAGGTGCTCTTTTTGCACCGTCCATGGCGACCACGTTTGTTTTTCTTCTGTCATGCCACGAAGCCAAGTACGCCGAGGCTTATTAAAAATACCCATGGTAAGACCTTCCTCTTAGGCTGATATCGTATAGGGCGGTTCGGCGTCTGGGTCGACAGTACTGCTATCGCCCACGCTTTGTAGCCCAGACTGCCCACTTTCATGTCCCCCAAAAGCCCTTGGGGGCTGGATGGTGGTTTCAATATATCCTTCAGGTGTTTCCAATACACGGATCTTGTTCCCCCTTGGAGTGAGTATCCAAACCGACCTCCATCCTAACTCATATTCGTTACCAGTTAAATGGGTCAAAGGGTCTGCCGCCTCACTGATTAGGGGCGCATTGTATGGTTCATCAGTCATGTTATAGCTCCATCGAATAGGGTGAATTGTTTTCTAACCAGAAATCTACAGCGGTTCGAACTAACTCGCCTTTAGAGATTTGCTTGGCGGACTTCTCTGTAAACTCTTTGCTGAGCTCTGCCACGCGGTTGTATGACGCCGTGTCAAAATCCACAGCCATTGTCTTTCGACCGTCGGGGAACTTTGTCGGACGCCCACGGGTTTCACGGATCATACGACCCATTGTATCGTGATAGGTTTCTCGTTTCATTTGCTGGTTCCTTTATTAAAAAACTTTTGTTCTACTAGTATTCTAAGGGCATCACGTGACATGTTTATCAACGCTGTTGGTGAAACCTTCTGGATATGAAGACGACCCTCCACGTCAACAATACAGATCTCCGCGGGGAGCGTATCCTGATCTTCTCCTAGGTTACATCGAAGATAAGCAAGCTCTTGGGGTTTGTATTCCTCAGTCATCTGTTACCTCCAAGTCTGTCAAAACATCGATGAGCATGGCGTTTTGAATTTCGTCTACCAACTCATCTGGCATGCAGATAATTACACGGGTGTTGTCGGCCGAAGTAATGTCTTCCGCAAACCCTACAGCGTGGTCGTAATCAAGGAAGCAAGCGGACAGTCGGATGTTTAAGGTATCCTCTTCGCTAGTACCAAGCCAAAGCCCAGTCACACCCCACCACGATTGGCTTTCTCCAGACTTAACCGGGATCATGTTGCCATCTAAGCCCACGACATACAACTCATCCGCCGTGGTAAGAGGGGCTTTGTTTAAGTCGAAGGCATGAGCGTTCGGGAACTCTACTACGCTACCCATTACGCCAAATCCTCTGGTTCCGGAAACATGTTATCGGTGCCGTTGCTGTCTTTGTCGCCTGTCCACGGTTCTTGGAACTTGAGACTATAATAAGTTTTGCCAGCCTTCGACGTGTTGCGCCAACCAGCGATTTCATAAGTTTTACCATCTACCGTACATTCTCCTTTGATGTTTGGTGCTTTCGGATTGTCGGTGTTGTTATTGAACAAGACACCTTTCATGTTGTCGTCAAAATCTTGGCTCATAAAGTTCTCCATTATCTAACTTAGCTTTAAGTCTGCGGTATTCCGACCAATGAAACTTGGAACTGGGGTCTGCATCCCAGTCGGCCTGAACCGCTTTGTCATATGCCTCTTCAACCATGGGTTTCAAAGGCGCGATGTGGTCTTCTATTACTATCATATACTGTCAACCTTTATCAAAAAACATCGCCATTGTGAAGCGAAAGTCGGGGCAAGCTGTGCTTGGTGCGCGTAGCGAATGAGGCACACCCTCGTCCATCCAAAGCACCCGACCCGACTTGAACTCGCAAGCCGTATCCACAGTCATGTCATCGTTGAAGATCATGGTCTCGCCAGCCCACTCGGGTAACCACCGCACATTGCAGTAGTAGACCATGCTGTCCTGACGCTGGTGCGTGTGCGGGTAGTACACATTCCCTGGATAAGACAGATTGACCGTGGTCTTCACAGGCCAGCGTCCACCAATCTTGTCCAACAGTTCTTGCGACTGGATGCTTTCAAAAAACTCCAGACCCTTGGTGTCCTCGTCACTGTAGTGGCTTGCCATGTTTCGAAACAAGCCGCTGATCTCTTCAGGACGATCCACCCAACCAACATAGAACGCGCTGCGTATGACAAAGTCATAGATACGCTCTACCTCGCCGGCCGGTATTGCATTGTCAAATATCTCGTATCTCATCGTTCCCACCTATAAAAAATATGGCTGTCAATCTTTACAATAAAAGTTTTTTCATGCCGCCATTTCGGATTAACATAGTCGGCGTGGTAGTGCGTGGAGCCATCCAAGAAACCGTCGACCCAGCCGTTCAAGACAGTGATGGCATTCTCTTGTGCCTCCACAAAAGCCTTCTCGTTCTTCGGTTCATCCGCCAGCCCATCGCAGTACCAGCTAAACTGACACCTGTGCAACTTCGTCCCGCCTTGTTTAATCACGGAACAAGGGTCTTCAGGAAACCTGCGGTCTTCCATGCGGTTCATCACCACCTGTCCCACAGCCAGCTGGCCGATCGTGCTCTCGTTCCTTGCCTCGTGGTAAATGTTTAGAGCCATGCACATCACTGCCTCCGTAATCATTTAGCAACACCACCCATGCATGAAATCTGGGATCGGCCTTTCCACTTCTCGCATCTCGGATCTACGCTCGAACCGTCGCCGAGCAATGCCCACGCAATCATGGTCACGAAAACCACAACCATTACTACGTATATTTTATCATCATTATCTTTCATTTAATCATCCTCCCACTTGGTCTCACTGGCTATGAAGCCAGTGCCAGAACACTCGTTGCATATATCAATGTCGGTCGGGGCAATCATGTCAAACCCGTTACCTCCACACCATCCACAGCGTACGTGGTTGCGGACAATGTTGTGCCTGCCACGCTGATACCGAACCTTGAAACTTGCGACTTCCGGGTCGGTGAAGATCTGTTTTGCGTCACTCATTATCGATACTCCTTTGGTTCGGGGCGAGCCAGCCAATCAACTACCTCGCCTTGAGTTTTGCTTTTCTCCGCAGATTTCTCGGCGGCTCGTTGCAGTGTCTTTTCATAGTTACACTGGTCAACCATGTACGAGGCAAACATCGCCATCGTTCTGTTCGAGGCATTCATGTATGGTCGTGCGGCTTCCTTGATTTCATCCAAGTCAGCTTGCCCATACAAACGTAGCTCCGCCTTCATGTCCTCAAGTTGGTTAAACATCGAACGCATTTTCTCTTCTGCAAAACGGTTCGGGACTTCCTTCTCAAACTCAATCGTCATCAAAATCTCTCCTCATAATAAGTGTCATGGTCATGTGTCTCCTTTGTTACAACGTATCCAATGACGTTAATGAAATGGTGAGGCGGGGCGTAAAGCCAAACCTCTGGGTCATTAGTCTCTAGGATCGACCAGACATGAGCCTCGTCTACATCCCAATGTTCCATGGCTAGGGAAGCTTTTTGGAAATAATCTCCCTTGTCATCCCGTAATTCATCGAACGGGAAATCGGTATTGTCATGATATGTGGTCATACAGAATACTCCTCCCCGAAATGATCATCCAGTTTCTCGACCCACTCCTGCGGCATCCACCCTTCGGGGGCGTCATAACCAACCTCGACCTCGTCAGGGATCAGGCTCTCACCCTGCTTGTCGCGGATCTCTTTGATCATGTAGTTGTGACAACCCCACGTGTCCGCGTACAGCCAAACTTGAAACTCGGTTCTGATAAAATCAACCACCAGATCGGTGCCGTTCCAGCCATCGCCATCATCGAAACCAAACTTGCTGAACGCCTCGCGCCAGTCCCAATATACTGTTTTATATGCCATGCTCTCCTCCTACCAACTGGCCTGATAAATGACTTCGCGCCACTCTTTGGCGAAGTCCTCTTCTTCTAGCCACAACAACGCCTTGCGAATTGCCAGAACGTCTTCGGGTATGCGCTCACGACACATGTCCCGCCACTCCTCGTCAACAGCCCCGAAGAAAAACCCTTCGGTGGCATCCAAGTAATGCGGGTCATCCGCCCACGCTTCCAGCGTCTGGGCAAGCTCCTCCAACCTCTCGCAATCCATGTGGATTTCTTCGCAGTCGTCTTCGCCATCTTTAGTAAAGTTTTCAATGATGAAGCCATGAACCCAGTGGTTCTTGCGCCATGTCAACACGTCCGCTGTTACGTGCGTGATCTCGAACACGTCGTCCATCTTCTCTTTCGGCAAAGCGCGAAACTCGTCGCCCGTGCCTTCGTATTGTGTGCGGATAAACTTCCGCGCATGTAAGTACATATCAAGTCCCATAATAATCTCCTATTGGTCTACTGTTTCAACAATGTCCATGCGAAGTCGGTGCGGTAGGTAGTTAAAGTTCGCTACATCCGCGACCACCTCGACTAGCTCTGCGTGTGATTGGGCGAGAGCCCCGACCAACCACGTATCAACGTCATCAGTGCTGATCTCGCGCTCGTCGTTTACACGCTCAACAATCATGCCGCCTTGCGATTTGGCGTAAGCCTCAAAGCCCTCGATCAAATGCGAATACATCTCGTCATTGTCGAGGTATGCAATCGGGGAAAGTTTGTCCCCGATGCACAAATACACTGTCA
>Ga0206682_10000298_pt1 | contig 53852 bp, 32 predicted proteins | sample M240m12015metaG_FD_155444 | JGI IMG/M metagenome (GOLD analysis project Ga0206682, IMG submission 155444) | Ammonia-oxidizing marine archaeal communities from Monterey Bay, California, United States - M2 40m 12015 | ecosystem: Environmental > Aquatic > Marine > Intertidal zone | place: USA... | reverse complement strand
GGTTTTCATACACGACGCGCGTCGGCCGTCCGCCGCGTCGCGTCGCGCGTCACGCGCCGTCGCGACGCCCGGCATGGGCGCGACGCCGCGGCGACGCGCGAAAGCGTCGCCCTCGTCCACGCCCTCGCGCGCGAGCGCGATGGCGCGGCTGGACGCGATCGCGCGCGGCGCGACGACGCGCGGGGGGGACGCCGGCGGCGGCGCGACGACGCGCGACGACGACGACGACGACGCGCGCGCGCGCGCGCTCGAGCCAGAGGGCGGAAGGGAGGCGCGCAAACGCGCGCTCGAGGCGCTGCGCGCGATCGAGGGCGCGCTGGACGAGGACGAGAGCGGGAGCGAGGATGGGTGGGACGACGACGCGGGACGCGACGCGGGCGACGGGTTCGGCGACGATTCGAGCGACGATCGCGAGAGCGGACGCGCGACGAGGCGAGGGAGGGAGCGAGGAAAGCGCGCGGTGCGCGCGGTGGGGGGGGACGACGGACGGTTGCGGATGCGAGGACCGATCGAGATGGAGGGGGAGGAGTACGCGGGACGAAGCGCGTCGAGGCGGGACTTCGCGCGGGACGAACCGGAGGCGGCGCGCGAGACGGATGAGGACGAGAGCGACGACGACGACGGGGACGACGGGGACGACGACGAGGAAAGTGCGGAGGAGGATGGGGACGCGAGCGATGAGGATCCGTACGCGGATGAGGACGATGACGCGTACGAAGGGTACGACGAAGACGCCGCGGCGACGGGATCCGGACGAAGGAACGGCGGCGACGAGGACGACGAGGACGAGGACGACGAGGATCAGAGCGATGAGTTCGACGCGCAGGGCGCGCGGGCGAGAGATTTGTTGGGCGCCGCCACGGAAGGCGACGCAGATCTCGCTCGAGAGCTTCAAGCGTTTCGCGAGGAGGAGGAACAAACGAAGAAGCTCGTCGACACCAAGGCGCAGCACGTCTCGAAAGGTAAGGCGGTTCGCGCGCAACGAACGGTTTGGGAGCGTGCGCTACACGCGAGAATTCGTTTGCAGAAAGTCATGACCGGAGCCGCCAAGTTACCGACGGCGTTGGCGTGCCGAGGACTGAAACGCGCGTCGCCCGAGACGCGCGAATCGTTCGAGACGTTATCCAAAGTCGCACGGAAGACCATGCGAACGCTCTCTGCGCTTCAAACTGCGTTGATGGCGAACATAGCCGACATAGCCTCGACCTCAAATCTCGGCGCGGACGCTACGGTGATTGGTGTGGACGACGACTTGGACGACGCGTGGACGAAGCACGACGCCGGATACAGAGCGTTCGCAAACTACCGCGACTCGACGTGCGATCGATGGTACAGAAAATCCGCCGTCTCCGTGGGTAAAGCGGTCGGCGGAGGCGCGGGCGGCGGTCTGAAGGCGTTCAACCAGTCCATCTCTCAGCAAGTATCGTCCACCATGCGCGCGCCCGCGCGTTTGATTGAAAAGTCGCAGCCGCCGAAGCGCAGCGCGCCGATTCGCGTCGGTGAGCGACGCGCCGCCGTGCGGAGCGAAGAAGCCGACGATGACGACGAGAACAAAGCCGAAACCGTCAACGTCGATGGCTTGGACGAAGGTGAGGCTCGCGAGTCGGAGCTTTACGACGACGTCGACTTTTACGAGCAACTCCTCAAAGAGTTCCTCGAGAGCGGCAACGACGCCGGCGTCGCCGGTGGACCTTCCGTCGTCTCCAAACAAATCAAACGTCGCAAAAACGTCGATCGCAAGGCGAGCAAGGGTCGAAAGATTCGTTATCACGTCCAGGAACCGCTCGTGAACTTTACGCAGGCAAACGACGTGGAAATTCCGGCGTGGGCAGAGCGCGTGTTTTCGCAACTCTTCGCCTCCAGCGCGTGAGCGTCGCCGCGCCATTAGATTCTATTCATTTCAATAGCACACCTCATTCACACACCTCATTCACCGCGGTCGTTCGTCGCGAGCGTACGCTTCCACTCGATTCCTCTCGCCGCCGCCGCCGCTCGACGCGCCACTCGCCCGCGCGCCGCGCATCACCGCGCGAACCATGTTTCGCGCGGCGAACGGCTCGCGCGCGCTCGTACCGTCGTCCTCGTCGCGCGCGCGTCGCCACGGCGTCGACAGAGGCGTCGCGCGCGCGATGTCCCCGTCGTGGTTTTCTCAACGCCGCGCGCCCTTCACGGACGCGCAAACGTCGTCGTCGTCGCTCGAGGATGAGTTACGCGCGGCGAGACGCGCGCGCGGTGATGTCATCGCGCTCGGGGTGGATTACGGCGCGCGCAGGGTCGGTCTGGCGGTGTCGAACGGTGGCGCGGCGCCGCGGCCGCTGCGAACGCTGACGCACAGCGGGACGGCGACGACGACGAGCACGGTCAGAGCCATCTTAGACGTCGCGCTGGAGGAATGCTGCGATAGAATCGTGGTTGGAATTCCGGTGCCACCGGGGAGGGCGGCGAAAGATCGTCGCGGACGCGGGAGAGGGGCGGTGCAAATGCACGCGGTGTGCGCTCGATTCGCGGGAGAGGTGGCGGACGCGTGCGCGCGTTCGACGAACGCCGAGACGAAGGCTTTGGTGGTGTACACGTACGACGAGTCTAGGACGAGTAAGGAAGCGTCGGAACGCATCGCGACGAGTGGGGGGTCGAACGAGAACGGGGCGCTGGATTCGGCGAGCGCGGCCATTCTGTTGGAGAGATACTTTGACGGATCGTACGGCGAGGCGAAACTCGTCAAAGCCGCGAACGGGTAGCGTGATGTGATGCGTCTCGTGTTGTAAGGTGTAATTATACAGTTCTAGCGTACATTCATTCTATCGGCATCTAAGTTTTCGTCGTCTTCGTCTTCGTCGTCGTCGTCGTCGTCAAACTCGTATTCATCGTCGCCTTCGTCTTCGCCCGACGTGTTTTTCGCCAGGCGTTCTAGTTCGACGCGCAACTGTCGAATTTCTTCCGTCTCGTTATCGACGTCCAGCGACTCATCCAGCGCCTCGATGCGTTCCATGTCACGATTTGCGCGCTCTTCCACTTCAGCGAGCATCTCATCCACAGATTTCACGCGATAATCCGACGGAATTTCGAAGAAGCCGTCTCGCAACTTGGCTTCCCGAGCGCGCTTGTCGAGCGCTTTGAAATCTTTAAATTGCACTTGGGCGTAAATCGTGAGCATAAGCGGGACTTGAATCTTCACCGGAAACATGTTTTCGTGGTTTGAGCACCAATACTTCACCACGCGGTTCACGTGCGCGGCGTTTTTATTCGCACGCTCCAAGACGTCCAAAATCTGCGACGCCTGACTCGCCTTTAAAGGGAAGTCGCGCACGAGCCAACATCGCGCCGACATCTTACGAAGACGCTGTGGCGTGTCCTTACTATCATCGATGTTTAACCCGGATTTATCTTTCGAAGACTCGCCCAAAGGTGCGCGCGTGACGACGTTTTCTCGCGCGTCGTTCGCGCTCTCCACGTACTCCTCAAACGAACCGTCGAGTTTAAATCCCCCTCCCGGCGCCACAGTCTCGCGCGCCAGCTTCGCTGTCGCCTCCCAAATTTCCGCCTTGCGTCCTCCAATCCACGCGCTGGCTTTTCCCGCGATCCATCCTTTCACCGGTGCGAATTTGAAACCCTCCGTTCGCACCTTCTTCTTCGCCGCACCCTCGGCGAGCAACGCGTCCGTGATCGCGTCAATCATCTCCTCCTCCGTGAGCGGCGGCGCATCGCTCGTCGACGCCGCGTCGGCGTCATCGCCGTCCCGTCTCGTGGGTTTTTCCATCGCGTTCACCACCTCTCGCGATTCGTGATCGACGAACCAAAGCGCCGCGCGTTCGCCCGCGTCGCCGTCGTAAATCAAGCTAAACTTCCCTCGTCGCCATTTCGGCATCATCGACCGCGCCAACGCCTCGGAATCGATCCCTCTCAACTCGCCGTCGATTCTCAGCTTTTTCCCCACGCACGTCACCGCGTACGCGTCTCTGGGCGCCACCATCTTAATCAAAGGCGCCAACACTCGCGAACCGAACCGCCACGCCGCGCGCGTCTCAAAATCCCCCACGCCCTCCACCGCCCGCGCCATCTCCGGTCGAATCTCTCGCGCCAACCTCTTTTCTCTCGCTCTGTTCGCCTCCACGAGCGCTCTGACGCACGCGCGCGCCCTTCGATCCGTCGCCAACCGCGTCGCCGTCCAGCCCCTCGCGTCTCGCGCCTCCGTCGCCACCCGCGCGCTCGCCGCCAGCGCCCGCGTCGCCCCCACCGCGCGCCTCAGCGCCGCGACGTGCAACGCGCAGTGCCCGGCGTCGTCGCGCGCGTTCGCGTCGACGTCGTCGCGCGCCAGCAGCGCTCGCACCGCGTCGACGTCGTTCTCGAACGCCGCGCGGTGCAACGGAAATCGCGCCGCGTGCGCGCCGAGCGCGTCCTCGAACGCGTCCGATCGCGCGTCGTCGCTCGAGGCGTCGTCTGCGTCGTCGCGCGCGTCGTCCAACGCGTCCTCGAACGCGTCGTCGCTCGACATGTCGCGAATGAGTGACGCCCGCGCGCGCCGGCGCGCGTCGCGACGGCACATCGCGACGCCATGCGCGCGCGTCGCGCGCTCGATCGCGTCCGAGCGGCGCTGAGACGCGCGGCGTCGTCGCGAGCGCCCGTCGACGCGAGCGACGCGCGCAGCGCGTCGCTGCGCGCGCGCGCCGAGGCGGCGAAGCGCGTCGGGCGCACGCGCGGCGAGGCGTCGTCCGAGCGCGTCGCGATGACGATGGGCGCCGACGGCACGGCGCCGAGGTTTTACGAGCGCGTCGACGCGCGCGAACGCGACGCGCGCGACGGGACGTGGCGCGTCGAGCTCGACGCGCGCGCGCTGCGAACGCCGAAGCGAAACGAGTACGCGTTCGCGACGGAGGGATTGGCGCGCGCGGTCGCGGCGGAGTGGGACGCGCAGGGCGAACGCATCGCGCCGTTTACGATGCCGCTGACGTCGCTGAGCGCGACGGCGATCGATCACATGGGAGACGCGGAGACGCGACGGGTGCACGTGGAGACGCTGCTGAAATACTTTGGCACGGACGCGACGCGGGTGCGAAGCCCGGACGAGGCGACGGCGGCGAGGCAGGCGAAGGCGCACGATCCGATCGTGGCGTGGGCGGAGCGAGAGTTCGGACCGGTGGAGACGTCGGATTCGATCTTTGGACCGGGAACGAGCGAGAAGACGGTGGAGGTGCTGCGGCGGCGGTTGCACGCGATGTGCCCGTGGGAGCTGACGTGCGCGTTCGCGCTGAGCGCGGCGACGAAGTCGTTGTTGATAAGTTTGAAGACGCTTCGAGGAGGGCTGACGGTGGATGAAGCCATCGCGGCGGCGCGCGTCGAGGAGGAGGCGCAGATCGAGGAGTGGGGGTTAGTCGAGGGAGGGCACGATCTCGATCAGTTGGATATTCGCGTTAAAGTCTCCGCGCCGGTCGTGCTGATGAAGCTGAGGCGTGGCCAGAAGAAGAACTGAGTAGCGTGGTTAGGAGTTTATTTAATATCACATCGATGTTTCGCGTCAGTTTGTTTCTTGCAGCGCGCCTCGTCGAGAACGAGACTTGCGTTCGGGCGTGACTTTCGGAAGCGGCTTCTTCAAGTCGTCGTCTTTCAGCTTATCCGCCGCCGCAGTTTTGCTCGCGCGCGAACGAGACTCGCGCGTCGGCACCGCGGGCGCGGCTTTCACCTTGGCGGCTTTCACTTTAGAACCGCAAAACGGTACGTCAGCGCCGTTGGCGAGCTCCTCTGCGTACTCCATCACGGCGGCGCGAACGTCGTCGTTCATCTGCGTCGATAAGTCGTCGTCATCCGCTGGAACGGCGATTCCTTCGCTACCTTCGGTTTCGGGCGCCACCGTCTTTTGTGTCGCAAGGCAATTCGAGCGAAGACGTTCTGCCGCCATCGCCAAATCCTTGGCCGCAGACTTTTCCTTTGTTCGCTCCGCCGCGAGCACGGCGGCGTGCCAAGCCTTGGTTAACGTGTCGTTCAGCTCGACCTTTTCAGCGACGTCGACTTCGTCTCGCGTGGATTTCACTGGAACGACAGATAACACGCGAGCGATGGCGTTGGTGTACGCCTTGGCGAGCGGTGCTTGCGCGCCAGATGGCGTTTGCTTCGTGCTTAACGCCAGAGATTCGTTCGCCAACGCGAGGGCGAGTTCGGCGCCGCTCGCCGTCGGTTCTTCGGACGCGGTGAGAAGTTGCACGAGAAGGGCGGCGACGCGCGACAAGCCCTTGATCTTAGCCGCGGCGCGCAAAGCCGGCAGGGCGCAATCCGCGAGCAAGCGTCGACGATCCTCCGGCCCGCTTGCGAGCGCCGGGAAGAAGACGGCCAAGCATTGTGCGAGACGCGGTCTTCGCTGCGCATCCGCCGCAAAGTAGCTGCCAAGCAATCGCGAGACAACCGCCGCAGCGGCTTCAAACGCGCCTTCACCGCGACGAAGGATGATTTTGCAGAGCGACTCCGCGGCGACGGTGCCGACGCTTTCCTCCGCCTCCACCGCCGCGGCGGCCTTGGTGGCATCCACGTCTTCAACATCTACGTCTTCCAAATCATACGCGTTCGCTTTGAACACAAATGGTTTTCCTTCTTCATCGAGGCACTTCATGAGTGCAATCTCGAGAGGAAGACTCGCGTTGAATGCGGATTCAGTGACGTCTTCATCCTCCGGATCGACGAGGACGCGATATTTGTCCAGCGCCGCGGGACCATGAAGAAGCGCTGCGTCGCCGAGCGCGCGAGCCGCCATGCATCGAACGGGCGCGGCATCGGCACTTAAGGCCGTTCGCAGAATCACCACCGCGTCAGGGTTGATGACGCCTTGAGAAGCGAGCAAGAGACCCAGCACGCGCATCGATTCCCGGCGAACCGCCGTGGTGGAGTGCGTCACCGCGGGCTTGATCAAAGAGTCCATCACGGCTTCGGCGGCGACGGATGGTAAACGCTTCGACGTGCGCTCGAGCAAAGAACCCGCGATGTACAACGCCTGCGTGAGCGATTCGGCAGTACCAGACATTTGAAGAGAATCTGCGGCGTCCAAAACGAGACCGGCGAATTCGGTGGAATCGTTGGCGACGAGACGAGCAATTTCGACGAGCGCGCTCTCCCACTTGCCATCACCCCCGCACGCGTACGACGATCCGTGCGAATTCACCACGGGTTTGACGTGAAGCTGCTCAGCGACCAAGTTGATGGCGCCTCGTCGAATCGCACCGTCGTTCAGATCGACGCATTTGAGAAGAGGTAGGAGTTGTCTCGCCGCGAATTTCCCTTCCGCGCTCTTCGCGTGCGAGCTCACGATGCTCAGCAAATCCATCGCCGTCGGCGGTAACGCCGATTCCATAGCTTCGATCATCTCACCGACTTCGGCGACGGCGATTTCCCGCGCTTGACCGACCGACTGCGCCGAATTTGCGCCCTTGACGGCGGAGGCTTCGGCCAAATGTTGCAAAACGACGCGCCAGTACAACCCTTCTTCGGGCGTCATGAGACCGTCGACGTCGATGTCGCGTTTCAAACCTTTCGACACCAGCTCGACGTCTTTGCACACGTCCATAGGCTTGATGCGACCGATGGTGATGAGTTCCTTGAGCGCGAGCTCGGCTTCGGATTCGTTGGACTCGACGTCGAGCGCGGTGAGGAATTTCACGACGTCGCCCTGGAATGCTTCGAGCCATCGCTTGAGCATCTCGACGCTCGCGCTTCGAACCATGGGTGCGCGATCATTCAAACCTCGACGCAAAACCAAGGCACGATGCGCGATAGACACCGACTCGACGGGCACCTTGGACGTGAGCGCCAAAAATGCGATGCGACGAACGTCCTCCGCCACGTCCCGCGTGCGTTCTACAACGCACGGAATCGTGTAATCAGAGATCGCGAGCGAGCCCAAAATCGCCTTTCGCACCTCTTTGTTCTTTTCGCTTCCGAGCAACTCCACGAACGCTTGCGTGATGTCATCCTGCGAGAAATCTTGCGTCTCCCCTCCGTCTTGCAAACGACTCAGCGCTCGCGCCGCCTGCGCCCGCACCGGCGGCATCTTATCCCGAATCCGCTCCAGCATCACGTCCGTCATGCGTTCATACAACTCATCGCTCACCTCAGCGTCGGCACCGAGTCCATTCAGCACACCCGCGATGATTTGACACGCGCGGAATCGCACCGCCTTGTCCTTCGCTCCGTGCAAGTTGAGCAAAAATCCCAAAAACGCCTCGTTGAACTCATCCGCGTCTTCCTCCATTCCTTCCTCGCGCCACGCGCAAAAGGTGACGATAAATCGTACGACACGTTCGGTGCACACGTCTCGCTGCGTCTCGTTCGAGCGTTCGCCGCGTTCGGTCAGTCGTCGTCCCGTCTCGCGCGCTCGCCGCGTCCCGGCGTCATCGTTCCATCGCATTCGCATCTCACACGCGCGTTTCCCGCCGTCTCTGATCGTCCACATCCAACGAACGACGACACCGCATCGTCCGCGCGCGTGCGCGTCGCCGCGGCGTCCAAGCGTACCTTGTACTCGAGCAAAACCGGCAAGATTGCGTTACAAAACGTCGGTAAAAACGTCTCTGGGTCTTCGTTTCGCACCGCGCACAGCGTCTTGGCGCCGCGCTTGTGCGTCGTCAACGAGATTTGCGCGTCGTTGAGACATTTTGGGATCGTTTTCGCGAGATCCATCGCGCGCGCGCGCGATGCGCCGAGATGTGCGGTCACGACGATTCATTTTCACCACGCTTGGTAAAGTCTAACCGACTTTTAGTCCCCCCCAAACCGCGCGGTCGGGCGAGGCGCGCTCGGGCGAGGCGAGGCGAATGATTTCGAAAACTTTCGTCAGACTACAGATTAAAATATAGTGATGAATTACGACGCCGGCGCGTACTGCGTTTGATCGAATTGATCGTCGTCGTCGTCGTATTGCGACCACTCGGGCAACGGCGCATCGCTCACGGGGAACGCGCGAAGCATGTCGTCTTCGTCGATGTTAACGTCGGTGTCGACGTCGCTGACGCTGTCGCAGACTTCGTCGGGATCGAACGTCAGCCCGACGAGCTCGGCGAGGGAGCCGATGGCGCGATCGGGGAGCGCGTCGGCGAGCGATTCGTCGGCGTCGGCGAGCAGACACTTTTCTCTGAGCTGTTCAGAGTCGGTGACGCCGGTGAACACGAGGGCGGTGAGCCCGGCTTTACCCGCCTTGCCGAACGCAATGTCGGTGTCTATTCTATCGCCGACGACGAGCGTGCGGGACATGTCGATGTTGGTGTGCTCGCAGAGCAAATCCAACATGAACGAGCTCGGCTTGCCGCAATAAATTTCCGGCTGCTCGCCGCACGCCGTCGCGACCGCGTTCACGATCGCGCCCGCCCCTGGATACAGCGCTCGACCAATCTTATCCCCCGCATCGGGATTCGTGGCGATGAACAGCGCCCCGCGCTGTATCTGCAGCGACGCGTACGCCAATTTCGCAAACGTAAACGCGGAATCGCTCCCAACCACCACCGCCCCGACGTCGTCCTCCGGATCCAACCACTCCTCCATCTCCTCCCAATCTCTCCCCGTGCACCGCACGCTGTCGTACACCCCCGCCTCAACATCAATCCCCGCCTCCTCCATCTCCTCCATCACGCCTCTCTCACCGATCACGTACACCTTTTTCTGTCGCGCGTCTCCGACTCGTTCTCCGTGTTCCCCGCGCGGCTCCGCGTCGTCCCCGTCCTCGATCTCATCGAACCTTCGCTGTTTCAGGTACATCGCCGCCGCGTACGCCGACGTGTATATCTCATATTTCGACACGTCCACACCCAGCGACGCGAATTTCGCCGCGTAGTGCGCTCGCGACTTGGTCGAGTTATTCGTCGCGAAAAAGACCCTCTTCTTCTTCGCCCGCAGCGCCTCTATCGCCGCTTTCGCCCCCGGTATCAGCGCGTCGCCGTTCCAGACGACGCCGTCGCAGTCGATGACGACGCTGTCGACGTCTTCGTCGAGCTCTCTCGTCAGCCCGTCGCGCGAGGTGACGAGGACGCGCTGCAGGTGCTTCGAGTCCGCCGCCATCGTTCGAACGGCGTCGGCGCGTCCGCGCGGCGTCGGCGCGCGTCGCGACGCGTCGAAACGCGCGCGACGGCGCGGCGCGCGCGTCGAAACGCGCGACGCGCGCGCGAGCGACGCGGAACACGCGGGCGCGGACATCGAGCGACGCGGAATGCGGCGCGCGCGCGAGGGTTCTGGAATGCGTCGACCGCGGCGGGAATAGATTGATGGGGATTTATACGCTATAATATGTGTCGTATGAAAGATGGAAGGCGGGACGGCGACGCGCTAGGGGAACGCGGGACGGGTCTCCAACACGCGCACGTCGTCGCCGACGCGCAACACGACGGTGGCGTCCTGCGTCGAAGGGACGAGTAAATTCCAACCGAAAAACGGGGACTGGCGCCAGAGACGATTGGCGGTTCGTAACGCGGCGCCGGAGCGCGCGCGACTGAGCGCGCGCGCCAGAGGCGCGCCGAGCGCGGGAGAACCGACGTCCGGATCGACGAGGGGAATCGAACATCGCGAACACGGCTTGCATAACTCGGCTTGGACTTCGCGCGCGCCGAGGGCGATCACGGACCACGTGTCTTCGGCGTAGGCTTTGGCGTCGTCCACGACGACGTTGCCGCGAAAGCGTCGATTGTCGACGACGACGGGCGCGGCGTTGGATTTTTCAGTTTCCTCGCGCACGAGTTCGTGCATCGCGCGCACGGAGGCGGCGTTGACGAGTAACATCGGATATCCATCGCTCAGGGTGGTCGTCGCGCGACGCGAACCGTAATTCTCTGACGTTAAACGCGTGACGTCGTCGTCGACGTCTAAATCGTCGGCGTCTTGCGGCGCGCTCGGCGCGCCTCCCTTTCCCATCCATCGCACGAGCTCGTACGCCGCCCCATCGCCGTCCGGTGTTTGATTCAAAAACTCACTGAACCATCGCCCGGCTTCGTCGCCGCATTTCGCCGCTTTCCCGCGCCACTCCCAACACTCCACGTTCGTCGCCGACGTCGCCGTCCCGCTCGCGTCGTCCAAATCCACCTCCACGCGCAATTTCGTCGCCATGCTCGACGTCTCGCACGTCAGCGCGAACTGGCGCGCGGTGCGATCGGTGAACGCGTCCGGTGGCTCTATCGCGCACGCGACGAGGGATAAACGCGGGTGCGAGCGTTGGCTGATGAATTTTCCATCGGCGGCGTTGACGACGCAAAACAGCCGATCGAACGCTAATCCCGTGGACGTCAGCGCGCAGGCGTCCAGGGAAACTCCGGCGCAGCTCTTGACCGGGTACGAACAGAGTTCGGTGATCTTCGGGCTCATCTCGAGGCGGCGTGTGCGGAGCGTTAAATTATTTTTGTCGTCTTCGTCGCGCGAAGGCGCGCGCTGGCGCGACGCGGCGATGCGATCGTCGGCTCGGGGACTCGAGGCGACGGTTCGATTCGCGCCGCGGGGACGCCTCGCGCGCGACGACCGGATCGCGGTTTCGCGCCGACGTCGACGCGACCCGTCTCGGCGTCGTCGCGTCGCGAGCGATGTAGTTGCTCTTTCGCGTACGTCCAGATCCTGGGCGCGAACGCGCAGAGGAGACCGAGGCGAAGACGATTGGAGGGCGTCGTCGCCGCCGTTCGCGGCGCGGCGCGTAACATCCACTCCACGAGTAACGCCGTAAAGCAGCGACGCCGTAAAGCCGGGCGCGTGGTTCCGAACGCGATGACGATGAAGCGCACGAAAATCATCTCAACCGAAACCAACGACGCGAAGGTTTCGGAAACGATTCCCGCGCAGCGCTTCGCGAGCTCGGCGGCGAATCGAGCGGCGCGCAGCGCGCCGCGCGACGCGCGCTCCACGCGGTCCAGCGCAGCGTTCAAGTTTGCCGCAAACGTTTCAAACCGCGTCGCGAACTCGAGCTGGTCGCGGCGTACTTTGTCGAGCGCCATCGCCGCTTGCTCGACGTCGCGAGCGTTTCTGCGAGCCGCTTCGTCAATTTCCGCGAGCGCGATGGTGATTTCTTCCGCCCTCGCCTTGGCCTCGCGCTGCGCCTCTGCGAGCAGCGTGGAGAATGACTCTAACGCCCGCGATGCCATCTCGGCTCTGAACATGGAGACCAAAAACTTGCAATCGCTGTCGATGGCGTGCGTTTCGTCGACGTACATTGAAAACTCCACCGCGCGGTCCAGCGTAATCGCGCGGTCACTCTCAAAAGCGGCCTCGTCTTCCACCGCGTCGTCCCAATCGTTGTCGTTCAGGTTTCCGCGTCCTCTCGCGCCTCGTCCGAGCGCGCGCAGGACGCACCGTTCGCAATCGTCCGCGCTCGCGAGGTCACACGCCTCGGCGCGGGCGCGCGCGCCAGCCCGCGCGAGCCGACACTTCAACGACGCCATCGCCGCCTCGCATCGCGTCGCCGACGTCGCACTGATCGCCGCACACGTCGCCTCCGCCGTCGACGCGCCGCCCGGCGCGTCCGCGCCCGTCGCCCACGCGCGCGCTCGACACGCCTCCGCGTCGCTCGTCCCGCGAAGCGCCCGACCGCGCGCCTCCGCGAAACCGCCCGTTCTGACGTCGCTCGACGCGTCCACGATCGTCGACGCGCGCGCGCGCTCGACGCGCGCCGCGCTCGCGACGACGACGACGACGACGACGATTCGCATCATCGCGAGGGATACGAAGAGACGTCTCGCGTCTCCCGACGCGCGCGCCTTCGCGCCCGCGCGTCGACGTCCGCGTTCGCTCCCGCGCGCCGTCGCGCGCGGCTCGAATCACGATCGACCGCGATCGCGCGCGCGGCGTCGCGCTCTCGCCGCGCGCGCGTCTCCCGCGCGCCGGTCAAACGCGACGATTCGATGTGCGCGCACGTTCCGTGTTGTATCCAAGAGCCGAACGAGACTGAGCCGCGGGGGAATGACGCGCGACGCCGAACCGCGACGCGCGCGCGACGCGACGACGCGACGCGACGCGACGCGCGGATAAAACGCACCGTCGCGCATCGCCCGACGCGCGGACATCGAGTGCGATGCGCTGAAGACGACGCGAACGCGCGACGAAGATGCCGATGTCGTCGCGCGCGCAACCGACACACGCGGCGCGACGAACGCGCGCGGTGACGCGCGCGCTGGCGCTGCTGTGCGGATTACTGGGCGCGAGCGCGCGCGAAGGGTACGCGTATAGCTTTTGCCCGCGCGAGTGCCTGGCGCAGCGGTCGTACGGGACGTGCGAGATCGATGAGACGTGTCGCTGCCGCGCGGACCGGGACGGCGTCGACTGCGGCGCGGCGAGAGACGCGGTGGAGACGTTCGAGCGCGTCGTCGAGGTCGATGGAAGGACGGTGCGGGAGACGTGGTACGCGGCGATGGCGCCGGTGATGGCGACGGGGGTCGGGGCGGCGCCGCGGGAGGTGACGTGCGCGACGGCGCGCGCGGCGGGGACGCGAGAAGTCGTCGCGACGGGCGGGCGAGACGCGCTGTGCGTGGATCATTACGCGCGGTTGGGCGATGCGAGCGCGCGGGCGTGGAACGCGAATGAACCCACGCGTTGGCCCGCGCGGCCGCAGGCGAATGGGACGATCGTGCTCGACGTGGATGATCCCGTGCCAAACGGATGGAAGGGGTCGTGCGGGCATCCGCGCGGCGACGCGGCGACGAGCGACGGGTGGTCGACGATAGCCATGCGCGGACCGATCGTCGTCGCGAGCGCGACGAGTGATGTGATATACGCCATCGCAAACGCGTGGGTGCGAAGGGCGGGGCAGCCAGTTGAATACGGTTACGTCGTGTGGTCAGATTTGGCGTCGGGCGGCGGGACGATTAGAAATCGTCACGAGAAAACCACGGATGGATACATCGTCGACGTTGCGGCCATGGGCACGGACGATGATTTGATTTTAAAAGTAACACCCACAGCGGTGAGCGCGCTTGGTCGCGTGCTGGTGTATTCGAGCGGTATCGACGCAGCGCCGAGCGCGAAGGATATATCGTTGCCGACGCTGCGCGCGGCGTGCGAGGCGTGCCACAACAGACGAGACGCAGGTAAGTTCACCGAGGCGGTCACGGTCGGCACAACTGGTGGTGGCGTCGATATGTTTCTCGCAGGTCGCGCGAAGGCTAGTTCGGCGCAAGATTATCCCGCGATTGTTCGCCTGAATCCGTACTCGAGCGAGAGCGTAATCGCGGCGGATGGGGAGCTGTACTTTAAAGACGCCACCGCCATCGACGCGGCGTGCGAAGGTCATTCTTTGCTTTCGTCGAGCTATCTCGGAAGGTATACCGCGTTTACCGCGCTCGGAGTGATGGGAGATTATGCTTACGTCGCGACATCGAGTGCGCCTTACAACGGCGCGATGTGCGGCGCAACGTGCGTCAGTCGCATCTCGTGCGTATACCGGGTTAGAAAATCATTCAACAACACGAGCTCGGCGATAGAACACGTCAAGTTAGGAACGAGTGGTAGTTTAGTTAGGGATGCGCTCGCCATCGAGACAGTGAGCGATGGGGGTGCGAGTGGAGGGACGCTGTACGTCCTCACGAGCCAGGACGCGTCAGACGTGAATGCTCCGACGCGCATAGTAAAAGTCAAAGTATTCCCGGATGCCGACTGCGTCGGATCGGCGTGCATGGAAGTTCAAGGGTCGACGGCGTCGACAAGACCGATCGGTGCGATGACGACGATCCCAAGCATGGGTGCGTTGTTCACAGGGACGTACAATGTTTCGGACGCAGAAATCTCGTACCAAAGCTTCTCCGTGACAGAAATCGATGATATTTCCCCTTCAAGAGGACCCAAGGCGGGTGGGACAACGCTCACGATTCGTGGTGTTGGGTTTCCATACGACTCTTCCTGGGCCCCGGACGACACTCTGTCGCACCGCGTGGCGTGCCGATTTTTGAACGACGGTTCGCCCGTGTATGTGCCAGCCAAACTGGTGAGTTCGACAACGATCGAATGCGATGCGCCGTCGTACAGTGCGTTCGCGGCGACCGGTACGTACATATCGGCCGTCAGTATCAGTTTTGAGGGTTATCCGGACGATCGCAGCGCGCTCGCGACGTTTTTTGAAAACTCTATATGGGTCGGCGGAATGGCAAATTACATGTATTACGACCCGCCGAATCTCGTCGCGACGTCGGTAACGAATTCACACGTGCCTTCGGTGCTATTTACGGGAGAAGTACCGAATGGGGATCCAGCGGTAATTGCTATCGATGGCGGTCCATTCGTCGACGGCGTGCTCAAATGTCGATTCGGCGCTCAGAGCGTGTTGGACGCGGCGTACGTCAACTCGACACGCGTCACGTGTCCCCTCTGTCCTTCGACGAGCGCAAACGGATGTGGAGACTACCACGTGAAAATGCCGTGGTTGTTAGACCCGCCACCGACGTCGGTGACGGTGGATTTTAGCATGAATGGGGTGGATTATCATACCGGCGTCGCCCTAGCGCTGCATAGAACGCCGAATGGTCTTCGCGTGACGCACGCGCGACAAAACATCGCTCACACTGCGTATGAGTCAACGAAAGATGCTGGCGCGTCGACAATGACGCTCGACGCGATGACGGTGAACTTGGTGGATAACAGAGGCACCGTCATCGCGGATGATCTTGGCGTTGGCGGGACGCGGGGATTTAAAATCACGGCGACGCTAAACACCTCGCTCTCCACGGATACACCAGGGGTGACGATGACGACGGTGCCGTCCACCATCACCACTTTGGATGGTAAGGCAACGTTTCAATTACGTTTTAGCGCACCTTTGCGGATGGGTAATTATGTCGTCGATGTCATCGGTGAAGACTGCACTGGTTCAAGTTGCATTGCCCTTGCGATGGCGACGACGTTCCATTTCACCGTCGTGCCTGGAGCGCCTGTAGGATTGGCCGCGATACCGAGCTCAACAAACACATTGGTGGTGCCCACTAATGAGGAATCCGACGTCGGCGTCGTAAACGTGTACGTGTTAGACGCCGCAGGCAACAGGTTGCACAACTTTGACGAAGTTTCGCACTCAATCTCGGTGACATCTGTGGACGCGTCAAACGCTCCGCGAACCTCTGGATCGATTATCAATGGCTCCACGACAGTGTCTACGCATCGAGGCGTGGCGGTATTCCGTGACTTGAAGCTTCTCAATCCTGCACCGATCGGTGCGAGAACACCCGGTAAAACGATATTCGTAAACAATCTAACCTACCCTGCGGCGTCCAGGGGAGTAAACGATGCGGACGCGACGTACAGATTTCTATTCTCTGCGTCCTTTGGTTCGGCAATATCCGCATTCACCACTGTGGTCGGTCGACCGAGATATTTGGAGATAGATAACCATATCGTGCCCTCAATGACGACGTCTTCAACGACGCTGACCATCCCAAACGCGATCACGGTGCGATTGTACGACGCTGGAAATAATTTGATCACATCGCCGCCGGAGTCTGGTGCCTCGGTTGACGTTCGGGCATACGGCGACTCTTTCACGCTCGAACCGACTTCCACGACGAGCGTCACGGATTCAACTGGAACAGCCACTTGGACGTTCGCAGCGAATAGTATCACGCTCGATGTCCAACCGGCTGGGTATTACGTAATCGCCTTTTACGCGACTGGTTCGGATTACATTCGCCCGGCAAAGCAACTCGTTCAGCTGGTCGAAGGCAACATCGGTCATCAGTGGAAACATACCCTCGAGTTCGGCTCTGACATACGTTATGCCGGATCGTCGACGCCTCTGGGCGATTTGACGATTTATGCGGCGGATATTGGGGGAAGCTTCTTGGGCGCGAACGACCGTTATGATGCGTCAACGCTCTCGTACACAGTTGATCGCGCCTTCGCATGCACCAGCTCGACACTTTCTATTTCAGGAACGCTCACGGGCAATACTTTGAGCACTGGGGCCGCCGTACTCACCGGTTTGACTTTGTCTTCCGCCACGCTGGGTGTGCACGGAATCACGTGTTCTTCGACGACTAACACGCTGAAGGATAGTTCTGGAAACGTCATGTCCACGAACACCTCGCCGCTCGTGGATTTGAACTTCAACATCACCGTCACGTCAGGCGTACCGAGTAGCTTTGCGCTCACGAACTCCCCAGTGACGACTTACGAACCAGAGTTTGGCGTGATGAATATGTCGACGTTTCGACGTTACGCGGCGGCATATTACGTCCCTCTGGATGCGTTCGATTTTCAAATGTACGACGCGCACGCAAATGGAGTCAATTACGTTTTAGGGGACACTCCTGTCGTGGCGTACCTTGAGTTCACATCCGGCGTCTCAAGCGATGCTATCGGGGTGAAGAGCGATTACTTGACGTATAATGCCACGGTTGCGACACGACATGCGTTTGTCATTCCTGATCCGCTGGCTGTGTCGACTGGATTGAGTCCGAGTTTTGACGTCGCGACAAACGCGGTGACTTTCGCGGGATTGGCGCTTGAACGAGCAAAGGTGGGTACGCACACGCTGAAATTTCACGTGCCAGCGATGCCAGCGTTTTCGAATCTCACGCAGTCTATCACTGTGACTCTCGGGCGCGCACACCATCTCGCTATACGAGCGCCTTGCGATGATTATTACGTGCAATATCGCGACACAGGGACAGGATTGTGTACGACGACAACGACGCTCCTGCGAAGTGGTTCCTCGTGTACTTGTACGCAGTATAGGTCAGCGGCGCTCGTGGTCTTGAGCCCAATCGTCATTGTCGTTATGGATGGCGGCGATAATTTGGTCGGGAGCGCGTATTCTCCTACCTGTGTCACCGGCGACGCGAGCTGTGCCGGAACGATTGAGGCAGTGTTTGACGTCGCCAGGACGAATCCGTGTGTGTTGTCTGGAAGCGCGTGCGCGGCGACACAACCTCAAACGCACACGAAAGCCATCAGTAGTGGCACAGCGACGTTCAGCGACATCGCATTTCGACTTCCAAAGTCCACCATTCACGGTGGAAAGGCAATCGTTACCTTTAAATCCCCCGGTTTGGTTGACGTGGACGTGTCATACGACGTTTGGCCGGGCTCTGCCGCGTCGCTCGACGTCGTCTTCCCGGACTCCTTTGAAGGCTTGGTCGGTCAAGTGGGGCTCAAGTCATCGACTTACACCCTTATTGGTCGTGCATCGGAACCGTTCGTTCTGAACGTCGTGGACGCCGCGGGCAACAAACTGCTCGCCGAAGACGGCGTCAATCGCACTTTGACCATCTCCGTGGTGGATAGCACCGCGCAGTTGCTCGGTACGACAAGTAGTACGACAGTCGCAGGGACCGTGGTACTGAGTAATTTCTATCTCAGTTCGCCACCACAGGGCACGCATGTCATCCGATTTTCCACGTCTGGCTTGAGCTCGTACGATATGACGGTGAAAATCATCGAAGGTGTTCCGGCGAAGCTAGAGCACGTCTCAACCATCGAAACCGTGACTTCATACAAATCAAGTGCTCTCATTTTATTTGATGAATTCACTGTGCACATGCAAGATGCTGGTGGGACGTTATTGGAAAGCAACCAGTTCACAAAGGTTATCACGGCGACTTTACGTTCCTCATTCAACTCGACTAGGACGTTTACGACGCAAGCGTACGCTACGAAATCGGTTACAGCGCCGACGGGACGATCCATCGTTAAATTTACTGGCATCACCGCGCAAGCGCTGGAAGTAGGTCAGTATGTCTTGACATTTGCAGGCGATGGGTTGATATCGGATAGCGTGGCCGTGGCAATCACCCTCGGCGATGCGAGTCAACTTAATGTGCCGAGCTCGCGTGGCTATCCAACTCCAAACGACGCCACGTACAGTCGTCCGACAACGCTCATGGCGGCACGAGTTCTGATATTAGCCCCGTTTGCGGTGACGGTTACCGATGGTGGTGCAAACGAAGTCACGAGCGCTGACTTTGGGATCTTGCGACATGTGAGCGTGGGCATAAAATACGTGACGTCGACAACGCAAGACCCATTTTCGCAGCCGCCCGAAATCAGCCAATACGCCACCTCGTCGGGCGTTGGACTAATCTCTGGCATCAGGCTCTACAATCCCGTCGCTGGGACATATCGAGTAACTGTGTCGACACCTTCACCCGTGGTCCTCACGCCATATTCGTTCGACATTCTCATCAAGGCTGGCGATATTTCATCTCTGGACGCGTGCGGTTGCCCAAATTGCGCTCGCGCTGACGTCACCGTGGAATTCCCCGTCGGTTTGTGCACAGATACACGTCCATACAAAAGTGCAGACGTCGTCGATCTTACTGACATTTTTGTCGTCACACGTGACGCCGGTGGATTACTCATGGGCTCTTCGTTGGACACCGCCGAAGCCCGCCGAGCCGTCAACGTCAACCTAAAACAGTACACACTGAGCGCCACAGGAGTGACGACGTCCACCACAACGGTGACGTCACCGCTCATCGCCGATGAAACAAGCGTATCGTGCGCGGACGCCACAATTGGTTGTTCGCCGAGCAATTCACGATCAGTGAGTGTGGGCGCCCTTTACATCGTCAATGGTGTAGCGGCGTGGTGCGCCGATGGCACAGAGAGCAATCGCGCAAAGAGCTTTTGCTCGCCAGATAGTAGCGAAGCGAGCGAGAACAAGCTCGCCGCTGAGACCGCATATTTACGCTCGCTTGGTGGATTTTCACCTCCGAATGTCGCTGGCACCACGGGGACTGGTTTGGACTTTTACGGCGTGCGAAGCGACCCTGGATTTGTCGGCACCGCAACGGGGCTGAAATTCATTCGCCCGCTCGCAGGGCGTTACGTGCTAGAATTTCAGTCTGAATGTCAAGCCAACGAGTGCACGTCAACGCAAAACTTGGTTCTCATTGGCGATGCTCTGGAAGTCATCATCGAGCCCGGAGATCCGTACAGGCTCGAGTTCGGTACGCAGCGCATTCCATCGAGCTATGACAGCAACGTATCGCTTCCAACGTTTGAAATCACCGTTTACGATATTTCGGGCAACGTCGTGACAAACTCAGTGGATAATGTGACGGTAACAGTGACGCCGGCTCCATATGCGGTGATCGGAGGGTCAGAACGCGTTTCGAACGGTCTCGCGACGTTCAAAGATTTGACAGTCATCGGTCGTCGCGGGACGACGTACAGTCTTATGTTTAAGCTTGGCACCGCCGAGCTCAACGTTACCGGTGGACTCACGCTCTTTCCGTGCAGCACAGTAAAGCCACATTCGCAGTCTACCTCCAATGGTTCGTGCGAGTGTTATCCAGGATATACGGAAGACGCCTCAGGATCGGGTTATCAACCTCCGTCAGTTTCAGTATCGAGTTATCCAGGTCTCTACGCTCAAGTCGACCCATCCAGGATTTCGAGCTTCATAACTTCGTTGCGGCCGTACGGTGCGTGTGTGCCGTGCGCGGCGGGTTTTTACAAAACCGGTAGTGGACCAGCACCGTGCGATGCGTGTCCGATACGGATGAACACGTACACCGGCGAAGATGGCAAACCGCGCCAGATGCACGTGACTTCGAGCGGGGAAACACTTCCGGGCCATCTCGCAAACGTGAACAAAACCTCGTGTCAGTGCACACTCACTGGACCGGCGCAAAATGGAACGACGACGTATACGCGTTATTACAGATTGGAGCCGTACGACGCGTACGAGTGTGGATCTTGTCCCGATGGCGCGGTGTGCGATTCACGAGACATCACAAAATTATCTCTCTCGGAAGGCAACTGGCGCGCCGACGAGACAAAGTTGGGCGTGCTAAGGTGTCGATCACCGTACAGCTGCAAAGGCGGCGTCGGTGAAGGCGACGAATTGTGTAACATCGGTTACTCTGGGACGCTGTGTGGTACGTGTGATGCGCGAAAAGAGTATGCCAGTCTAGAAGACTCGCGCTCGCTTGAAACGTCGCTGCGGTGCACGAAATGTTGGCCAAAATGGCTAAGCGGTATGAGCTTGTTCGTCCTCACGATTGTCCAAATCGTCTCCATGTTGTTGATTTGTCGCGCCGCGCGGAGCGCATTACCAGCGCAAATCGTCTACACCAAGGTCATCGTCTCTCACTTCCACATGCTTGCAACGCTCGGAACGATCAACCTCGGGTGGCCAGACGTCGTCGGCGTGCTGTTCCCGCTCGCCAGGCTCACGTCCACGACGTCGATCAAGGCGTTTGCGACGGATTGCGTGTCAAAGTGGAATCACATTCAGTACACGACGTACAGTTTTGGCACGGTCGGCATCTTCGCGGCGCTGTGTGTGCCTCTTTATTTATACCTTCGCCTGACGGCGTTCTTCAAACTACGAAGTGAGTGGTACGAAAAGAGGCATGCGTTGGAGTCGGCGTACATTAACGCGAGAAGGGAGGGCGAAGACGTCGAAGGATTGCGATTCCAGTTGGATCGCATGAAACGCGCGCCAGATTTAAATGATTCCGAACCGGATGCGTACAAGTTGCAACTTCTCACAAAGGTGAATAAAGAAGGATATATTGTCCAGCAATGGACCGAGGACGAACTCGAAGTGCTCGCGCCGTCAGCGGGCGACATCACCAACGGGTTGTTTAAAGCCGTGACGCTCGCCATGTGCTGGTACCCAATCTTTACCAACATCATGCAGATGATTCGTTCGACCTCTGTCGAGGGTATCGGACGATTTTTGTTCATCGATTACAACGTGCGCACTGATAACGCTCGATACAAGATGACGATGTATGGATATTTCATTTTAGCCTCGATATTCGTCTTCGGATTTCCGTATTTCATCCTTGGAGCGCTGAAACGACATCGGAATCAATTACGCTGGGCAAAGACAAAAGCGCTGTACGGCTTTCTTTACATCGGATTCACGCAAGAAAGGTATTACTGGGAATTCGTGGTGATGATGCGGAAAGGCTTGCTCGTCGCAGCTTCGGTGCTCCTTCCTGAAACTCCGCTTCTCGCGGCGTACATCTCCATCGGCATCTTACAAAGCTACCTCGCGTTGGTGTTGATTTTGGACATTTACGAGAAGGATCAACACCGCAAGGTAGAGATCGCATCGCTGACAACAATTTTGGTGAGTTACAACGCCGGGGCGTTGATGTCCACGGTGAAGCACCAAGCAGCCTCCGTCATCGCAGCGTTGCTCATTTACGCGTTGAATTTGAACTTTTGTATCACAGTCTTGCGCTCTGTGCGCGGAGACGTCAAAGACGATGTCATCGCGGCTAAGATAGAAGCTGAGCGAAAAGAAATCGAAGACGAGCACGCGTACAGACGCGAGGCGGTGAAACGTGCGATCGTGGATACCCACGCGGCGTCGCGCGCGTTGCATCCGCGAATGGCTGAGAAACTGATCGCCGCTTTTGACGATCAAGTGCTGGTAGAAGAGTTATCTAAAGCCGGTGCGAACGATTTAAAGCTGAGACATCTTCAGCTCAGCGTGCATTTGGAGAGTTTGCGGAACAAATGGCAAGCAAGCAAGTCGTCAATGGTGGATCAATCGGCGCATCGGGATCACGAAATTGAAGCGCTCGCGCTCGAGCGCAAGCTCAAGGCGATCGATCACGAGCGCTGGCGCAGGAAAAACACCGCCATCGGTGGGTCCTCTGAAGATGAGTTCGAAGTGGCGTCGCACTCGAGCGAGGGTGAGCGCAAATCTGTGGCGAGCGACGATTCCGCCTACGCCGCCACAGGAGAAAAAGCAGCTCGTGACAGCGTCGAGGCCCGCGTGGCGCAGTACAACGAAATCATCGCGCAACAATTACGTCTGGCGCGACAAAGCGAGCGAACCGAAAAAGATTCGATCAATGCCGCGAAAGAATCGATCGAAAAGCCGGCGCCTTTGTATCCGCCAGGTTACATCCCGCGACCGCCGCGACTCCCGGCGCGCGATTCGGTTTCGTGGACGCCGCCGTCGGCCGATATCATGCTCGAGTCACCGACGAAACCGCCAAGAAAACCATCGACATCATCTATTACCGCGACGTCGAACGCAGCGTCGACGAGCGTTGATCCGTTCACGTACGACTACTTTGAAATGACCAAGATGCGCGACGAGCTCAGCGCTACCGAAAAGGTCGCCGAGCTCGAAGCCGTGATGCAAGAAGAAATCAACGCGACGGCCCACGTCGACGTTACGCACGATCCAGAGTCTTCATCTGGTCGACGAATGACATGGCGAGAAAAAATGGATGACTCTCGCTGGCGAGTCCAACGTCGCATCGAAAAGCGCGAATCACGCGCTATGATGCGCTCTTTTGGTTTCGGCGAAGACGCGCCGAATACAACCAAGCTCGCCGGTGGCGACTCCGACTCCCACGGCGACGTGGACGAGTCCAAAGAGTCGCTCGAACTGAGCGACTCCGACGCGCGCGCGAACGACGTCGTCGAACCGCCGCGCCGGAATAACCGAGCGGCGACCGAGCCGTCGACTGAAACCGCGCCGACGGACCGCCGCGCCGCTGCGCGCGCGCGCGCAGCGCAGCGCGCCAGCCGAATGCTCTGAGAGCTCTAGTAAAATCACCACTTGTAATATAAGCCAATCGTTAGTCAATCATCCATCGCCGCGTCGCGCCGCGTTTGAAAATGTGACAGTTGCTGAGCTTCTCGACTTCCTGCGCTCGCGTCACACCGCGCGCGCTCGAGCGTCCGCGGCGAAATGGCGGACGCCGCTCGAGAAACGCTCGATAACGCGTACGACGTCGCGAAGCTGCTCGATTGCGGCGTTGATCGCGAACAACTCGCGGTTTTGATCGCGCTGATCGAACGTGGGGTGAATCCAGAGGCGCTCGCCGCGGTCGTGCGAGAGCTCAGACGCGAGAGCGAGGCGGTGGGGAGAGAATAAACGCGTCTCTTGTGCGCGGCGTGCGGCGCGAAGGGTAGATTGTAACGATAGATTAGGTTTGAGAACGAGACGTCGACTCTCAGAGTCAACGCGCGACGGAGAAAGAGTCGACGACGACTTTGAGTTTGATTAAAACAGTCGCGCGCGCGTAAAAGCATGAGAGAATGAAGAATTACGTGATCACGGTCGGGGACTCGCGACCGGTGAACTTGGCGAGCTCGCTGGTCTCGAGAGCAATCTTGATCAAAGGCGCCAAGGCGACTTGGGCGTCGGCGCCCTGCTTGGCGGGATCGGCTTCGTATTGCTCAATGTACATGCGCACGGTGGCGCCGGAAGAACCGGTGCCAGACAGGCGGAAGATGAAACGAGAACCATCGGTGAAGACGAAGCGGACGCCTTGATTCTTGGACACGGAACCGTCGATGGGATCGGTGTACTCGAAGTCGTCGGCGTAGTCCAACTCGTAGTCGCCGTACTTGTCGCCCTTCTTTGAGGCGGCAGCCTTGGCACGGAGCGACTCGACCATGGCGTTGCACGGGTCGGACTCACAGCCTTCGTAATCGTAACGAGAGAAGAAGTTGCGACCGTACTTGGCCCAGTGTTCCTTGGTGATTTGCTCGACGCTCACCTTTTTGCCGCCCACCGGCACGTCCTTGTTGCGGTACGCCAAGATGGACAACCACGCGAGAACGGCCCAGGGACCGTCCTTTTCGCGCACGTGATCGGCGCCGGTACCGAAGGATTCTTCACCGCACACCGACAAGCGACCAGCGTCCATCAAGTTGCCGAAAAACTTCCACCCAGTGGGGGTTTCAAAGCACTCGACGCCGAGACCCGCGGCGACGCGATCGAGCGCGGCGGCGGTGGGCATGGAGCGCGCCAAACCCTTCAAACCAGACTTGAAGTACGGGATGCACTCGACCGCGTTAGCGGCGATGATAGCGACGGAATCGCTCGGGGTCACGAAGAAGTTGTTACCGAGAATCATGTTGCGATCGCCGTCGCCGTCGGACGCGGCGCCGAAATCCGGCGCGTCGGCGGAGAACATCACCTTGACGAGCTCTTCGGCGTACGTCAAGTTCGGGTCCGGATGACCGCCCGCGAAGTCTTCCTTCGGCACGGCGTTCACGCACGAGTCTGGCGACGCACCGAGTTCATCGACAAAGATGGGCTTGGCGTACGCGCCCGTGATGGCGTGCATGGCGTCGAATTGCATCTTGAAATCCGGGCGCGTCAACAACGACTTGATGAGATCAAAGTCGAAGACTCGCTTGAGAAGCTTCAAGTAATCGGCCACCGGATCGATGACTTCGACCTCAAAGTCACCAAACTTGGTGACGCCGCACACGCTCAAGTCGACGTCCGGGATGTCCGCCATCTTCAACGTGTCCACGGTTTGCGTGAACCCGTAAATCGCATCCGTGATCTTCTCCGGCGCCGGTTCGCCCGAGCTGTAATTAAACTTGATCCCCCAGTCTTCCTTCGGCCCGCCCGGATTGTGCGACGCGCTCATGATGAATCCCCCGTACGCCCCGCGTTCGCGAATCACCGCGCTCGCCGCCGGCGTGCACAAGTACCCATCCCTCCCGACGTACATCTTCTTCACCCCGTTCCCCGCCGCCAGTTTCAAAATTATTTGACTCGCCTCCTTATTAAACCATCGTCCGTCCCCTCCCAGCACCATCGCGCTCCCCTCGACCTCGCGCCTCGGCAGCGCGCCGAACAGCGCCTGCACCCAGTTCGCCAAATAGTTCCCCTCGCTGAACACCGCCGCCTTCTTCCGCAGTCCGCTCGTGCCCGTCTTCTTCTGCCCCTCGATCGGCGTCGTCGGCACCTCGCGCACCGTCACCATCCCTCCCGCCGCGCTCGCGCGTCGCGTCGTCGTCGTCCCGCGCGCGATCGTCCTCGTCCCGAATGTCTTCGCCGTCGCGCGCGTCCTCGTCGTCCGCGCGCGCGTCGTCGTCGTCGTCGTCGTCGTTCGAGGCGCCGCGCGCGTCGTCAACGCTCCCATGCACGCCTCTCGCGCGTCGCCGCTCGCGTCGCGCGCTCACGTCGCGGTGTGCCGCGCCGCGCGCGTCGCGATCGGATAACGACCGGGCGAATGAATCTCAGCCACTCGTTCGCGCGTCGATCGACGCGCCGATCGCTATTTTTATCCAACCTCGCGCCGAGGTTCGACGCGATCGCGACGTCGATCGGGAGACGTCGATCGCGCGGCGACCGACCGATCGATCGAGCCGCGAAAACCGATCGACGCTCGAGGCGAGGTTGGATAAAAATAGCGATCGATCGGTGCGTCGATCGGTGCGTCGATCGATGTATCGATCGACGCGCGATGGATGCCGCACACGCGCGCGGCGTGCGGACGCCGAGCGGGATGGCGCGCGCGACGACGCTGGCGCGCGCGCTCGAGGGGGCGGCGCTGACGCGGGAGGAGTGGCGATGGATGCTCGTCGTCGTCGCGGCGCTGTACGCGGCGAACGCGCTCGCGCACGGGGTGTTTCACGCGAAGCGAAACCCGATGTACCTGGAGACGGGGAAGGGACGGTTGGTGGTGGCGATGCGCGTGGCGTACGGCGCGCCGGCGGCGCTGGCGCAGGCGGCGTGGATCGCGGCGTGGATCGCGTTTTGGGAGGCGGCGCGGAAGCCGATGTGGAAGCCGAGGCGGAGGCACCACGGCGACGCGGGCGCGCGACGAGGACGGCGGCGAACGCCGGTCGTGCACGACGGACACGCGAGCGTGGCGATGTGTGGGGGGGGATTTCGAACGTGGTATCACTTGGGGGTGTACCACGGATTGTACGAGAGGTTCGGGGCGAAGGCGCTGGAGAAGGCGCGGTGGTCGGGATCGAGCGTGGGGTCGATCATGGCGGCGATCGCGGCGTGCGGGGTCGATCCCGACGTGGTGTGGGCGCACATACCGGAAATAGCCGCGCTGCACCGAGATTCGTGGATGGAGAATTTGACCACGGTGGGGAGTAAGTGCCGATTTTTGCTCGACGACGTCTTGCCGGCGGACGCGCACGAACGATGCACGGGGAGGTGTTTCATCTCGGTCACGTCGTTGTTACCGCTGCCGCACAACGTGATTCTCACCGAGTACGACACGCGAGACGATTTGATCGACGCCGTGATCGCGTCGACGTACATACCGACGTGGACGTTTCCGGGCGTGTGCTTGCACAAGGGCATGGTTTGCGTCGACGGCGGCGTGTGCAATAATCTCGCGTCGCTGAGCCCGGCGACGTTGCGCGTTGGATTAGATCCCGAGGATAAGACCGATTGGGACGCTACGATCATTCCGAGCGAGCCCAAGCCGAGGTACGCGACGTTCATCCCCTTGGACGACGCCGAATTGTGGGACATGTACGAGTGCGGAAAGCGAGACATCGCGTCTTGGCTGCGATCGGACGAAGGCAGGAAGTTCGCCGCCAAGCTCGCGACCGATGATTAGTTATGTTGATTCTTAAGCGCGCGCGTGCGGTCGTTTCGCTCGCGTGGCGCGGTTATTTGTTGCAACCGTTATTGTTATTTCTTTCATTTTCTTTAAATACAACGCGTCTCGCTTCTCATGGCGCGCTTCTACCATATCGAGTTGCCGAAGTACGTAACCCCCGATTCATTCGCAATCGAAGCCAAGAGGCCGTCGGGATCGGACGCGATTCTATCCGCCGTCGCCTCGACGACGAGCGCCGCGCGCGCCAGGCTGAGTCGCGCCGCGCGCGTCGCGCCGAAAAACTTTTGAGGCATCGCGTCGGCGTGCGAAGCCCACGCCGCGTGCATGGCGTCGTTCAGCGCCACCACGAAATGCGGCGATCGAATCACCAATCGCGTTTCGTTCATGATGTCTTTCAAATTCGAAACCTGCCGTTCGCGCTCGGCGAGCGATTCGGCGCCGCTCGACGGCGCCCCGAGCGCGGCGTCGAAATCTGGATTCTTCGGCGGCAACAGCATGGACTCCCACGACGGGAACGACCGCGGCGCTTTCACGTGCAGTCTATTTTTACGCTCGAACGGCAAAGCCTTTGGATCGCTGAACACGTCCGACGGCACCAACAACGCGCGACTCAACGTCTCCCGACACCTGCGCATGAAATCTATCGCGTCCTCGCGCGTCCACGACGCCGACGCCTCGTCCTCCTCCCTCCCATCGTTAAACTCTCGCAACTCCCGCTCCACGATCGCCCGCGCGATCGCCGCCAACTCTCCCACGCCGCGACGCGCGAAATCCGTCGTCGTCGCGCTCAAAAACGCCGCCCTCGACGCGTCGTCCAGCGTGTCCCCCCCCTCCCGCCGCTCGCGATCCAGAAACCCTCGTCGTCCGATCAAATTCATCGCTGTCTTCACGAGCAGCGCGCACGCCGACGTCGCCGCGAGCGTCGCGCACGCCTCCGCCAGCGCCTCGCTCGGCCTTCGCGCCGTCCCGACGTCCCGCGTCCCGTCGCCCCGCGTCGCCGCCCGCGTCGCCCTTCGCACGCCCTCCGCCACGCCCGGCGTCGTCAATTCGTTCGTCACGGCGTCCACGCGCGCCATCTCCGCTCGCAGCGCCGTCTCCGCGTCCTCGTCGCCTCGCGCGCGCGTCGACGCCTTCAAACTCGACCGGTCGAACCATCGCTTCGCCCCATCGAACGCCCTCGCGTCGCGCGTCGCGCGCCACGCGAGCGCGCACGCGCACGCGCCGATCGCCGTCGTCCACGCCGAAGCGCGCGCGCGCCGTCCCGGCCGTCCCCTCGCGCGAGGCGCGCGAAAGAAGCGCTCGAACATGGTCGCGACGAATCGAACGCAACGCGTCCCCGTCGCGCAGTGACGCGAATCGTCGCACCGCGACGCGCCATGTCCGCGCCGCACCGCGTGCTGCGCGACTCCGAGCTCACCGCGACGCGACTCGTCGCCGCGGTGCGCGAGCGCGTGGCGTTCGATCCGTGCGCGTCGTGCGAACCGGCGCGGTGCCGCGGCGACGCGCGAAAATCGACCGACGACGACGACGACGGCGCGACGACGGAGCTCGTCGCGCCGATCGGGTCGCCGCGTCGCGCGACGGACGCGCGGGACGATTGGACGCGCGCGTACGAGGCGTTTCGCGCGTCGGCGGACGGGAAGGCGTCGGTGCGGTCGCAGTTCGACGAGGTGAACGAGCGATTGCGCGCGGATTTGGATGTAATCTCGAGCGGCGCGACGGCGGGCGACGGATTCGCGAGTCCCGCGGTGGTGAGCGCGCACTCGCAGGGGAATTCACCGCGCGCGGGCGCGGGCGAGCGGGCGTGAGCTCGAGATTCGCGGCGAATCGCGACGGCGACGCGCGGCGACGCGCGATTCGGCGGCTTCGCGACCGCGATTCGGCGCTGTACCGTGACGTTGTGACATTAACATTCACTCGCGTGTGCTTTACTCGGCGCGAAAATCGCGCGCGCGACGCGCGCGCGGCGTGGATTCGATCGCGAAGGCGCGAAACGCGCGAAACCTCGGTAACCGTCTGACGAGGCTGATTCAAAACGAAACGAATCGCGTCCGCACACGTCGCCGCGAGCGATGCGACCGGCCGCGGGGGTGAAACCGCCCGATGCGAACACGCTGCGCGTGCTCATCGCCACGGACACGCACCTGGGCGCGCACGAGCGCGATCCGATTCGAAAAGATGACGCGTTTTTAGCGTTTGAAGAAATCTTCGATCACGCGAGAAAACAACTCTGTGATTGCGTGTTTCTCGCGGGAGACGTGTTCGACGTGAATAAACCGAGCCGAGAGACGCTGGTGCGGTGCATGGACGCGCTGCGGGAGGCGACGCGAGGGAATAAAGGGATCGAGATTGAAGTTTTGAGCGATGGGAAGGAAAACTTTCCGAGTCGAGGTGCGCGCGAAGCGAGGCGAAGACGAGGTCGAAACGATGACTGACGGCGCGGATGCGGGAAAATCAGGCATGGCGAATTATGAGGATCCGAATTGTAACGTGTCGTTGCCGGTGTTTAGCATACACGGGAATCACGACGATCCCGCGGGGGAGGCGAATTTGAGCGCGATGGACGTGCTCGCGAGCGCGGGATTGGTGAATTATTTCGGCAAGCACGCGCTCGGTGGGGGGGGAGCCGGTCGCGTGGACTTGAAGCCGGTATTGTTACGTAAAGGACAGACTAAGGTGGCGCTGTACGGGTTGGGATACATTCGCGATAATCGTTTACATCAAATGTTTAGCGTCAAGGGATGCGTGCGATGGCATCGACCGGCGGAGACGGAGGATTGCTCGTCGAGTTCGTGGTTTAACGTGATGTTGATTCATCAAAATCGAGCCGCGCATTCGAAGAATGCGATTTCCGATCGTTACTTGCCGAGTTGGTTGGATTACGTCGTTTGGGGGCACGAGCACGAGTGTTTAGTGGAGCCAACCGAGAGCGCGCAGGGATTTCACGTGTCGCAACCGGGATCGAGCGTGGTGACGTCTTTGATTGAAGGCGAGGCGAAGGAGAAGAAGATTTGCGTGCTCGAAGTGCGAAGTGATCCGGAGAATCCGAATAGCGCGCCATTCTGGCGCACGACGCCCATCACCTTGCGAACGACGCGACCGTTCGAGTTTGAGCAAATGACGTTGGCGAACACGCCCGAGCTCGAAGGCGCGGATGCCCAAGGCGTGGCGACGTATCTGGAGAACCGCGTGAACGCCATGATAGTCCGGGCGGGGCGCAAGCATAGAGAACGACACGCGAAAAATGGGAGAGACGATGTCGACATGCTCGACCGCTTGAATTTGCCTTTGATTCGTCTGCGCGTGGATTACTCGGGCGGCTTTAGCACCATCAATCCGCAGCGCTTCGGTCAAAAGTTTGTCGGCAAGGTGGCGAATCCGCACGATGTTTTGCTCTTTCATAAATCTCAAAAGAAGCAACGTCGCGATGGCGTGGACGTGGATGAAGACATGATCGATGAGGAGGCGGCGGCGTTGGAGGAGGAAGACGCCCTCGCCGATGGCATGCTCGAGAATCAACGACGAATCGATCGACTCGTGCGCGAACACTTGTCGACGAGCGACGGTTTACAACTTCTCACACCTAACGATCTCTCCGCCGCGCTCGACGATTTCGTCAATCGCGACGAAAAGGCGGCGATTTCCAAGCTTTGTCAAACGCGCTTAAAGGCGGTGCAAACATCGGTGAATGCGGATGATCAAGAAAACACCGACGACGTCGATCGATTGACTTCGAAGATTTACGAAGCCGTGAAGGTGCAGTTAAACAAACCTAGCAAGCATAAACCAGTCATGGATGAAAACACGGCGCCGCCGCCACCAAAGACGTCCAAAAAGCGCGCGCGAGTGAGCACGGTAGCGGTGGAAAATGATGACGCCGCACCCACGGCGACGGTGGAAGACGCCGCGCCGACGCAACCGGCGACGCAAAAGAAGCAACGGACGCAGCGTCGCGCGTCAGCCAAACCGCCGACGCCCGAGCCTCCGCGCGTGGACGATGATTCTGACGACGAAATCGAAGATTCTGACGCTGACGTCATTCCTTTGAGCGCACCAGTGGAAAAGTCGACGCGACCTTCTCGCGCGGCGGCCATCGCTTCGACGCGCGTCAAACGAAACGCCGCAAAGAAGCCAGTCGTGCGAGACGACGCGCCGAGCGATTCGGACGATTCTTTTATCGTCGACGACGAGGTCATCGAGGCATCGGATGACGACGAAGTCATTGACGCATCACCGCCTGCGCGAGGTCGAAAGCGCGCCGCGGCGACCAAGCCGGCGACGAAGAAGACCAAGCCGGCGGCGAAACCGCCGACGGGACGAGCAAAGGCGACGCGCGGTCGAGCCGCGGCGGGTGATGATAGCGGCGACGATGTGGATGAAATAATCGCTCCATCTCGACGCGGCACGCGCGGGACGCAAAACACTTCAACGCAAGGAACGCAAAATACCTGGGGTCGATCGCGACGATCGTCGGGCGCTTGACGATGCGAACACGCGTCTTTTTTTAGAACGAATTATAGCCGACGGAACGATTTAGAATCAATTGATACTTGTACATACATTGAATACAACAAACACTACGATGCCGCGGCGGCGTCCGCGTCCGCGGAATCACCGCACACGATGGCGAACAATCTATCGTCTACGAACGGCTGCGCGCTCCAGAGGGCGACGCATCCGTCCAATTCCTCGGCTCGAGCGCTCGCGACGCCGCCGCGCACGTAATCTAAAATCTTACGCCGCGTCTCTAACTCACGCTCGAGCTGCTCAACGACGGATGTCGCCATCCAAAGCCACTGCTCGATGGTGTACTCCTCCTCCGAGCCCCATTTGAACGCGGTGCGCATCACCGGCACCGGAACGTCGGCGATCCAACGCGCGTCGCCGTCGTCGCTCGGCCGCCTCCCCGACGTCGCCTCCACAAACTCTCCCAGCGCCTCGTTCGCGCGCGTTACCGCATCGCCCATGAACGCCACGCACCTTCCAACGTCCTCGATCGCGCTCGTCAGCTTCTCCGGCGCGCGCGCCTTCTCGCTCTCGTGCGCGAACCCGCGCTCGAGAAACGCGTCCAGTCGCGCGCTCGGCGCCGCTCGCGTCGCCGCCGTCGCCGCTTCTCCGAGCTCCACCGCCGCATCGTTCACGCACAGCGCGTACCACCGCGGAATCACCGCCATCGCTCGATCGCTCGCCTCGTGCAACCGTCGAAACTCGCGACACGTCTCCGAAATCGTCGCCAGCGCGCTCAAATCCACCTCATCGTCCTCGCCCGACGACATCCTTCCCAAACTCCCCCGGCGCCGCCTCCAGCGCGTTCGTCGTCCCTCGTCGCAGCGCTCTTCTCAAATCTTCAACGTTTCGCACGCCGAGCGCGTGACACGCGCCGTACGCTCCCAGGCACGCCGCCGCCGTTCCGCTCGTCGCCGCCGCCAGCGCTCGCGCCGCGTGCGCCGCCGCCCTCCAGTGCGTTCCTCGCGGCAGGTCCCGCTCCGCCTTCGTCCTCGACCGCGCGCGCGCGACGACCGTCGCCGCGCCGACCGCGGACACGCCGAACGCGGCCGCGAGCGACGCGAGGACCGACGCGCGCGAGGTCGAGAGCGTTGAATTCGACGCGAGGGCGCGAATGAATCGAAACCCGTCGATCTCCGCGTCCCGCGTCGCCGCGCTCGCGCGGTCGCGGTCGCGGTCGCGCGCGGCGTCGCTCGCGTCGCTCGCGTCCGCGCGCGCGCGCATCCACGCGACGATCGCGTCGACGTGTGACCGCGACTATTGAATCACGAATGATGAGATGACTACTCGCTTTTCGCTACAGTACTCGCGACTCGCGACTCGCGACTCGCTATTCGCTATTCGCTATTCGCTATTCGCTATTCGCTATTCGCGACTCGCTATGCGCGACTCGCTATGCGCGACTCGCTATGCGGACTCGATATGCGGACTCGCTATGCGCGACTCGCTATGCGCTATGCGCTATGCGCTATGCGCTATGCGCTATGCGCTATGCGCTATGCGCTATGCGCTATGCGCGACTCGCGAGTCGCGAGTCGCTTCGGCGTACTGCGTCTGAATCGCGGCGGACACGGCCACGCATTTGGCCATGATTTTGTCCCTGTCCCTCTCGTGAAGGGTGAACCTCGAGAAACGATCGGGGTGAAAACGCAAGATGAGTTTGCGATACGCGCGTTTGGTGGCGTCCGGCGCGGCGTTTTTGCCGCGACAGCCGGCGAGCGCGCGCGACGTGCTCGGCGGCCACGGAATGTCTTTGTAACGAATCACTTTCGTCGTCGCGTCGGCGACGTCTTCGTGAAACACTTTCCATCGGGCGTCGAATTCGGCCCACGCGTCGGCTTTTTTCTTGTCCCTGGCGGCGCGTTCGACGGCGTCGGCGTCTTTGAGCGAAGATTTCGTCGTCGTCGTCGTCGTCGTCGTGGACGACGACTTCGTCGAAAACACGTCTGCGTGTACGTCGTCGAACGCGACGTCGTCTTCTAAGACGGCGCGCATGTTTTCCAATTCTCGCTCGCGCTCGAAGCGTTCCCACGAGTCGTCGGCTAAAAGTTCGCGGCTTTGATAGCCCGCGCTCGTCGGCGTCGCGACGCCCTCGGCGTCGTCCGTTTGCTTTCCGAAACTCGTCTTCAGCGATACGGATATTTTATCGAACGCGCCGTTTAACGTTTTCGCCGCGGTTTCCGCCGCGTTCTTCACGTTCGCCACCGCCTCGTCTTTACTCTTGCGAATGCTCTCCTCAATCGTCGAACAATCCTTCGGCCGCGGCGGGAAAAACGCCGCCATCGCGCGGTTCCCCGCGTTTTGCGTCACGACGCCGTCCACGGCGCCGCCGATGACGCCTCCGATGATCGGCACCGCGCGAGTGATCGCCATCGACGCGCCGCGCTGCGCCCCGCGCTGCGCCAACTTTGTCGCCGCCGCGCGCGTCAATCGCCACGAAGCGTTTTGCATCGCGGTGCCGCTCGCTCGAATCGCGGCGTATTGCACCCCGTCCCGCACCCCCGCGCCCACGCTCGCGACGTCGTCCAACTCTTCGCTCGCGCTTCCCGCGCTCCCGAGCGCCGCCGCGATCGCCTTCGCCGCGACGGACGGTTCGAGCGGATCCTTCCCCGCTAAAATCGCCAGCGCCAGCGCGAGTCGCAGCGACGTAAACGTCGTCGCCGCGAGCTGCGCCGGGATCGCGATCGGCAGCGTCAACACCCCCCCCAACCCCGCGACGAAGCCGCTTCCGAAATTCTGCGCCGTCGCCCGCGCGCGCAGCGCGTCGCCGCTCCGAAACAGCGCCTCCGTCGTCGGCGCCTCGTCCTCGTCGACGTCTCGCGGCCGGTGCGCCCTCGCCAGCGCTCTCGCGCTCGACACGCGCGTCCCGTCCGATCCCGCGCCCTCGCGTCCGTCCAGCGCGAGTCTCAACAGCGCCGTCAGCGCCCTCGTCCCGCTCGACGCGTCGCTCGACAATTCGCGCCAAAACGCCGCCGTCGCCTCCAGCGTCGCCGCGTCCTCCGCGCGTCGCTCGCGCGCCGCGTCGTCGTCGCCGTCGCGTCTCGATTCGATCGCGCGTCGCGCGCGGAACCGCAGCGCGCGACACTTCAACGCGAATCGTCGATGCTCCGTCGCGCCCATCGCGCGCTCGAGCGTCGCGTCGTCGAGGAGCGCGGACGCGCGCGCCGATGCCAGCGCGTCGGCGTCGTCCGTCTCGCGCGACGTCGACGCGGCATCGCGCGGTCGAGCGTCCGCGCGCGCCGAACCCGGCGCGTCGGCGTCGCGCGTCGACGCGCGCGGCATCGCGCGCGCGATCTCGGACGCGCGCGCCGTCGCGCGCGCGCGTCGCGGCGCGACGTGGCGTCCGATGGCCGTCGCCGCGTCTCTGGTCATACATGGGTACGCGCACCATCTTTATATGAACGCTGGGATCGTACAATACCTCTGATCGCGCTGTGTGGGTCCGGCGGTCGACGCGCGGGCCGTCGCCGTGTCTCTGGTAATAAATACATACATGGGTACGCGCACCGCCGTTATATGAACGCTGAGGTCGTACAATACCTCTGATTGCGCCATATAAAAATGTGCGCGCGCGCGTGCGCGCGCGCGCGCGCGACGACCATCCAGTCGCCGGCGCGCGACGACGGCGTTCGATTTCGATTCGAACGAACGCGCGCGCGCGCGCGCGATGCGCCGTCGCGGTCGCGACGGCGCCGCGGCGCCGGCGCGTCGGACGCGCGCGTGGACGCTGGCGACGGCGATGAAGTTTACGGCGCTGCGACTGTTCGCGTCTGGGTTTCTGCTCGCGCGCGTGGAATCGCCGTCGAGGGCGACCGCGAGGCCGGACGCGGCGCGCGCGATCGTCGATAAGGCGGTGGTGCTCGTCGTCGACGGCGCGCGGCACGATTGGACGACGGCGACGAGGGACGAGGGCGACGAGGCGCGGCGGCGGTTGAAACTGCCGAGCGCGAGACGATACGGGGGGGGGAGGCGGTGCGAAGACGCGACGAACGAACGAGGACGAGGGATGGTGTTTAAATTCATAGCGGACGCGCCGACGACGACGCAGCAGCGGTTGAAGGGATTGCTCACGGGAGGGTTGCCGACGTTTATCGACGCGAGCGCGTCGTTCGGCGGGACGACGCTCGGGGAAGATAATTTGATCGAACAGTTGAGCGCGAATGGACGACGGATGGCGATCAGTGGGGACGATACGTGGAGCGAACTTTTCGACGTGAACGCGACGTTTCGGGCGGGGGCGGCGATGTATCCGAGCTTTGACGTGAAGGATACGGAGACGGTGGACGCCGGCGTGCGCGCGTCGATGGCGGCCGCGTTGCGCGCGCCCGATGACTGGGACGTTTTGATAGGGCACATGCTCGGTGCCGATCACGTCGGCCACACGCACGGGGCGACGACGGATTTCATGCGCGCAAAGTTAGAGGAGAATGATCGAGATATCGAGAACGTAGTCGAGGCGATGCGAGCGGACGAAAAGTACGCCGACGCGATGGTGTTCGTGTTCGGCGATCATGGGATGACAGACAACGGAGACCACGGCGGTGGGACGCCCGAGGAGGTGGAGTCTTTCATGCTCGCGTATCACCCCTGGGCGAAAGGTGAGAACTGTGGGAACGGCGACGGCGAAGACGACGATGATTTCCCACAGATTGACTTCGCGCCGACGATGGCGACGCTTCTGGGCGTGCCCATACCGCATGGAAATTTAGGAAAGGTGAACGAAAAAGTATTCAATCTCGCGCACGAGGGGAAACGCGCGAGTGGGCGAGGCGATGTGTTCGCCGCTTACGTGCGCGCGATGCACGCGAACGCGGAGCAAATTTGGACGTACGTTCAATCGTACGGCGACGGCAAGACGAGTCCGTTTGGTGCCGAACACACCACGCGCCTCGCGGCGCTCATGAAGGTGGTGCGAGCGAATAAATCTGTAGACACGACAGAGTTTGTGCTGGATTTCATGAATGAGGTGGCAGAATTGGCGCGCGCGAAGTGGGCACAATTCGGATTGTTGAGCATGACGGTTGGTTTCATCGCGCTCGTCGTCACGCTCACGGCGCACGCCGTGCTCGCGTACGACAAAGTCGACGACGCGTGCGATGGAGATTTAGATCTTATGATCGCGCGCGTCGGTGTATTTATGGTGATATTAGCGTCCGTGGCACGATTATCGAATAGTTTCGTGGTGCAAGAGCGCGAGATGATGCAATTTCTCTTCGCCACGTTCATCGTCGCCGCGATGTTTGGGAGATTCACACGAGGTCAAGCGGGGGTCTTGCAAAGTGGATGCAAGTGCCTTTTTGCTAACGGTGCGCTTTATGTTTTAGGAGTGTCGTGGGTGAAGAGTGACTCGACGGCGATCGCGTCGCCCGCGATCGCCGTCGTCATCGCAACGTGCGGGCTCGTCGTCGTCATCGTCGCTTTGAACGCGATTCGTCGCCATGCGTCGATGGCGTCGTACAATGGTAAGTTACGCGTCGTCGACATCGCATCGTGCGCCTGGCTCACCGTGGCGATTCGGAGCGTGCAAATTTTAGTTTTCAAAGGCGAAGGAATCGCGCTCGCCCGTGCGACGTACGCGCTTTCAATCGCAGGCGCTGTGGCGAACGGGATCGAGACGTCGACGCGGTCGCCGTCGGCGAACGTCGCACGTCTTCTGCGAGTTTTCATACTCTCAGTCGCACCGACGATCGCCATGCTCGCCGGACCAATCCTAGGCGTCGCGTACGTAGCGCTGACATACGTCTTGTACGACGGTTTGCTCAGCCTCTTGGTCGACGCGTCGCCGCGCTCGAAAGGCACGGAAACTGTCGTCGCCAGTGGACTATGGCTCGCGAGCACGGTTGTATTTTTTGGTGGAGGACACACGTGCTCGTTTGACGGTTTACACTTCGCCGTCGCGTTCACCGGCTTTCGCAAATTCAACTTTTACGGCATGGGATTTCTCCTCGGCTTTGAAACGTGGAGTGGTGAAATCATTCTCGCCGTCGCCATTCCGCTCTTCGCGTTCGCTATGACTCAAAATGAACCATACGAGTCTTTCCAACGATTGACCGTGCGCGTATCGATGAAAGTCGCGCTCTTCCGCGCATTCGCGGCGACGTGCGCCGCCCTGTGCGCCTTCATCCACCGTCGACATTTGATGGTTTGGGCGATTTTCGCGCCAAAATTCGTCTTCGACGCCATCGGTTCCACCGTCGCCGACGTTTGTGCCATCGTCGCCGTCGCTTCATCTTTCTCTAGGCATCCTTTAGAGCGCGTCAAGCGCGAGTGATGCGACGTTCGCTGTATTATTATGTTCTCTCGCGAGTCCCGACGCCCCGACGGCTGCCCAAAACCTCAACCTCATTTCGGGACACCGATTTTCGCGATGTTTAAACCGATCACCCGCGAGCTCAAGCTCGCGCACGGCTCGCGACGCGAGCGTCGCCGCGTCTCGCGCGCGACGGAATCGCGCCTGCGCCCCGGGCGACAGGGCGTGCAACGAATCTATCGCCTGACCCAGGAAAAGGAAATGATTGGCGAGTACGAATACCTCGAGTCCATCGGCGTCCCCAGGGCGCAGGCGCTGCAAGTCATGTCCCGAGCGTCCACAGCGTTCGAGCGCGAGGCGGTGCGACGAGGCCAAGACCCGAAAGCGATGAAATTCGGCGCGGAAGAGATGCGAGAGGTGGTGGAGTTTCTGAAGGCGAGCGGCGTGAAGGAGGACGCGGTTGGATTTTTAGTCATACGTAATCCCGCGGTGTTGGCGTACGACGTGGAGAAACGATTGAGACCGTTGTTTGAGTACATGGAGGCGACGTTCGAGCGGACGGCGGAGATGTTTGTGGATGACGTGACGAAGCGGCCGAGCTTGCTCGGGTTGGACGCCAACGAAAACGCGAAAAAGATGGTGGACTTTTTGTTATCCACGGGAAGCACGAAGGAAGAGGCGGTGGAGTATTTATTGCGAACGCTTTAGGACTCGATGTCGAGCGATTGATGATTAGCAGTAGCAAGACTTAGTGTATTTCAGGTGGGGTCACCATCTCATAACAAAAGCAACTCGTGGTGTTAATTTTCGTCGTCGAGCTCGGCGGCGATTTCAGCGACTAATTGTTTGCGGTACTCCGCGAAATCGCCGTTGAATTTATCGACACGACCTTCGTCGACGACCCAAATCTCGCTCTTCTCGTCGTCGAGCACTTGTTCGCAAATGTGCGCGTCGTGCGTAATCATGACGACGCCGCCTTCGAATTCTTCCAAGGCATCCGCGAGGGCATCGATCGACTGCATGTCCAAGTGGTTCGTCGGCTCATCCAGAAGCAAGATGTGAGGGTTGGATAGACCGATGGCTGTGAAAACGACGCGAGCTTTTTGACCACCGGAAAGTTTCACGATCGGTGTCAAGTGGTTGTGCCCGGGCAAGCCGAATCGACCGAGCTTGGCGCGGATTTCTTCGGGCTTGTACGAAGAGCCGTTCTCTTTCAGGTACTTGCGTCTCAAGTACTCCACTGGATTTTCGTCCATGGCTAAGACGTCGACGAAGTGCTGAGAGTAGCGACCGATTCTCAGCGCGTGCGAACGGCGCGATTCCCCGCTCGTTGGTTCCAAGTCGCCGGCTAAGAGATTCATCAGCGTAGACTTACCCGCACCATTCGGGCCAATGATAGCCACTCGCGTACCCATATCGATACCAAGGTCGATTTTATCCAACGAAAAGCCTTTGAGTCCGGGATACTCGAACGAACACTCGTTCAGGCCAATGAGTGGCGGAGGCAACTCAGTCGGCGTCGGGAAGCTAAATTTGACTTGGTAATCGGCCCATTTCTCAGGTAATTGTGACGGCGCGTCGTCGTCGTCGTCCATCATCATACCCTTATTCTTTTTATTCCCTTGTTTGCGCTCTTGGGCCTTCTTCGCCTTGTCCTTGACATCTTGCTGCTTCGATTTGCTCGACGCCTTCTTCGCCGCCTTCATCTCCTTTTCGTACTTTTCGAAAGCCTTATTAGCCTCGCGACGACGAATCTCGTACATCTCTTCGAATTGATCGAATGAGCCCTTGTATTGGTCGAGCTTGTGGTCGTGCAAGTGCACGATATCCGTCGTGACGGAGGACAAGAAGTCGCGATCGTGCGATACGACGACGAGCGTCTTCTTCCAGCGCATCAAATACTCTTCAAGCCAAATAACAGCTCGTAAATCCAAGTGGTTGGTCGGCTCATCGAGCAACAAACACGTGGGCTCGATGAACAGCGCGCGGGCGAGGGAGATGCGCATACGCCAACCACCAGAAAAGCTTTTCGTAGTGTTGTGCATGGAGAAACGATCCGGCCCTTGCGAACCATCCTTCTTCGGCACCGTAAAACCCAAACCGTGAAGAATCTTCGACGCGCGCGCTTCTGCGGTGGCGTCTCCCTTCTCATTCAATCGTTCGTACGTTTTGTTGAGCTCAGCGTTCAAATCGTTCTCTTCGCCCGTCTCTTCGTTTTTGAACACGGGCTCCGTCACGCTCGAGTCGCCGATGGCGAGCTTCTCCATCAAGTCTTCGAGCTCAACCTTCTTCTTGCGTAAATCTTGCAACTCGACGTCGGCCGCGACGACAGATTGCAACGCCGAGCGATCATCACCGACAACTTCTTGTTCGACGAGCAAAATGTCGATGTGCTCTGGGACGGGAATTTTGCGCCTCGCGAGCAATTTCATCACGGTGGTTTTACCGGTACCGTTAGGACCCACCAAACCGTATCTCCGCCCGTGTGCGATCGTCAACGAGGTGTTGGTCAACAAAGGCTTCCCTCGGGCGCTCACGGAGAACCCGTCGATCTTAATATCCCTACTATTCGCCATCGCCGCCATCATTTCGTCCGACATGTTCGGAATTCGCACGTTGAACGCGTCATCATCCTCCATCATCGCCTCCGCTTTAGCCTGCGCCTCTTTACGCGCCGCTTCAATCTCTTTCTGTCTCTGTCGCTTGATTTGTTTATCCGTCGGTCCCGACGGAAGCGCGGTCACCTTCTCCTCGCGTGCGACCTCCTTTTCGCTTCCGCTATCGCTATCGCTCGACGGCAAATCCATCCCCGCCAAGTAATCGTCCCGATCGTTCGTCGGCGGCGGCGGCGCTCGCATCTTCGGCGGCGCTCTCGGCGCGGTCTTTTCATTCCCTCTCCCGCCCTTGTCGTCCCTTTTCTCCTTCTTTTCCTTCTTTTCCTTCTTTTCGCCCTTGTCAGACTTCTTCTCGCCCTTCTCTGCGCGCACACCGTCGCGACGCGCGTCGCGAACGTCCGTCAGTCCTTCATCGCGATCGCTTCGTTCGGTTTCGCGCGCGCACGAGCGCGCCGCGCGCGCGCACGCGGCGCGAGCGCGGCGATCTTTCGAGACCAGCGCAGCCGCCGCCTCGAAGAAACGCGACGAAACGCGCGACGCACCTTTCGCCTTGCGCGCGGCGCGCTGCTCGGGGGTCTCTTCCTTCTTTCCCATGATCGCGCGCGAGCGACGACGGCGCGACGACGCGCGCGGGGAAGTGCGGTGCGTCGGTCGCGCGCTGCGGCGACGACGGCGCGGACGACGCGCGGCGCGCGCGAATAATCTGACGACGGCGCGGCGCGCGGACGCTTCTTTAGGGATTAAAAAAAGTCACTCGTCAAGATGTTGTCGCGCGCGATACCTCGGGCGTTTAGGAGCTTCAAGATGCTCCCGGCGACGTCGCCCTCGGCGCCGGCGAGCAAGACGGAACACGCCGCGGGGTCGGCGCCGAGAATGGTTGGCTTGCCACCCGCCGCGACGGCGCCGGTGAGGAAACACTGCTCCATCAAGAAGAGTTGATCGTCCAAAGCGCCGTAGCACGGAATGATTTTGAAGCCCTCCTCCCGCCACTCGTCGTGGATGGACAAGAGCGCGGCGCTCTCTTGACTCTCGCACAGGTAAAATAACGTCACGGGATGCGCGTCCGCGTACGCCATCACTGGTTGCCAATCTAATAGCGAGCGCACGCTCGCGAGACCGTCGGTACCGTTCGCGAGAAGGACCAATGGATGGTTTTTACGCATCGCCGCCTCGAGCGATCGCTCCGCGAACAACACGTTGGAGAAGCCGACGCCGCGCGGCTCGCTCACGTGAAACACGTCGCCCGGTTTCGCGCCCGTCAGCGCGTTCGGATGATGACTCGAATCCACCAAGAATTCAACCTTCGCGCTGTCTAACCTCGCCGAGTCGTACCGCACGTGATACGGCGATCGCGCTATCGGCAAGCGCGTCTCCGCGCCGCACCCGCACCGCGCCCTGACGTACTGCCCCGGCTCGTCGTACATCTCCGTCCACACCTTCCCGTTCCCATTTCCGTACACCGCGCTCCCCGGGCTCTTACGCAAGTTCGATTCCGTCTGTTTATCCTCGATCGCGACGACGAGCGTGCGCTTATCGCCGTCTAGGCTCGCCGCTCGGTTTTCGATGACGACGCTGCGCGCGAATGCTCGACGCGTCGAGGTCAGTCCGCGCCCGCGTCGCGCGCGTCGACGCTTTCGCGCGCGTCCGTCGACGACGCATCTCCCGCGCACCACTCGTGCGTCGTTTCGTCGTCGCGCGCGCCGTCCGCGGCGCGCGCGAGCGCCGATCGAGCGCTTTTCCTGGGTGCCGCGCGGCGGCGCGATCGCGCCGCTCGCGGCGTCGCGCGGCGGTCTCGCGTCGCGCGCGCGCGCGAGGAGGTCGCGCACGCGCGCATCTCGCGCGGCGCGGCGTCGCAGCGCATCGCGCGCGTCGACGCGGCGCGATGTGGCGCCGGTGTGATTGGGGTTTAGTCGCTGGAGGATCTTTTCAACTAACTAACTAACTCGAGCGACGCGACTCGGCGGCGAATCGACGCGGTCGACGCCCGAAGGAACCGACGGCGGCGAGGAAACGGGGAAGCGAACGGACGACGAACGGCGGAATGGACGGACGAACGGAGGAAATCACGCGCGATGGGCGCGGAGACGGTCGGCGAAGGCGAAGACGACGCCGACGGCGAAGACGAAGAAGAGGAAGCGGCGAAGCGCGACGGCGCGCTTCTTCGAGCGCGCGCGCGCCGGGGACTTGGACTTGAGCAGAGGTGATGTGCCGGAGTCGGATCGTTTTCGCGCGAGCGGCGGTGGGGTGGTGAAGAGCGCGGTGGCGGTGTCGGAGGCTTCGGGAACGGACGCCGCGGGGATGAGCTTCGTCGGCGAACTAAACGAGGCATCCAAGGAGTTGAGCGATTCCGAGCGCGTGCGCGAGAGATCGATTTGCGATCCAAACGAACCGTCGTATTTTTGCGCGCGGTGTAGACTGGCGTGCGAACCCGAGCGCGAGGCGTCGGCGAAATCGAGCTCCTTCGCCGCGGCGACGCAATCGCCGAGCGCCCCGTACGACGACTGCCGCTCCACCGTGGACACCGCTCCCGCTCGGGTCGCCGCGTACTTTTCCAAAGACGCCAACGCTTGGCGACACGCGGTGGCGGCGACCGCGGGAAGGGGATCGGCCATCTTACCCGAAGCCGACGAGAGAATCGCCCTCAACTCGCGCGACACGCCTTCGACGTCGAACCTCGCCGTCGTCGAACCATCCGAAAGCGCCGCGCAAAAACCCGCGATGGCTTTGGCGCAATCAAATATCGTCCCCGCGCTCAGCGGCGGGGACGATTCGACGTCGATCAACGCGCACAACGACGACACGCCGCCGCACTCGCAAAACGCCGTCGCCGCGCGCGAATCCCGCGCCTTTGACAAAATAACCGCCAATCGCGTCAAATCCGCCACCGTGAGCTCCCTCTCCGCGTCCACGTCCACCAATCGCAGCGCTAACCACCGCGCGACGGCGGCGCCGAGCACGCTCGCGCGCTCGTCGCCGCCCCTCAGCGTCTCCGCCGCCGCCGCCGGTCCTCTCGCGCGCGCCACCGTCAACGCCGCCAGCGCCACCGTCTCCCGCCGCATCGCGCCGTCGCGCCCGCCGCGGCGTCGCGCGTACCTCTCTACCACCTCCTCGCACGTCGCGACGCATCGCGCCATCGCCTCGTCGTCGTCTCGATTCGCCCGCGTCGCGAGCGCTCGGTGCAGGCTCAGCGCGGCGTAGTACGCGTCCGCCTCGTCGTCCGCCTCCCTCGAGCTCGCCGCTCGCAGCGCGTCGACGCACCGCTCTCGCGTCATCGCCGCCTCCGCGCCGCGCGCCGCGGACGCCGCGCGCGCGAGCGCGCGAAGCGCGTCGACGTCGTTCGACGCTCGACTCGACGCATCTTTCGCTTCATCGCGCGCCCGCGACGTCGCGCGCGCATCGCGCGCGCTCTCGACCGCGCCCGCGCGCTCGAGATCGCCCGCGCTGTCGATCGCGGTCGACCGCGCGCGCATCGCGCGCGCGCGGCGCGACTCTCGGCGTCGACTTTTGAGACGTCAGAACGCGACGCGACGTCGTTCGTCACAGGGCGCCTCGCGCGTCATGTCCGCGACGCTGCACACGACGTGCGGCGACGTCAAGGTCGAGCTTCACGTCGCGGACTGCCCGAGGGCGTGCGAGAACTTTCTGGCGCTGTGCGCGAGCGGGTACTACGATCAGTGCGCGTTTCATCGATGCGTGAAAAACTTTATGATTCAGAGCGGCGACCCCACGGGCACGGGACGGGGCGGGACGTCGATATACGACGGACGAGCGTTTAAGGATGAGATATGCGCGCACCTGCGGTTCTCGCGTCGAGGGATGCTGGCGATGGCGAACGCGGGGCCGAACACGAATCAGAGCCAGTTTTTTTTGAGCTTCGCGAAGCTGCCGCACCTGGACGGGAAGGTGACGATATTCGGACGGGTGATCGACGGGCACGGGACGCTGGACGCGCTGGAACGGTTGGCGGTGGACGAACGGGATCGGCCGGTGAGGGACGCGAAGATTGAGAGGGTGACGATTCACGCGAATCCGTTGGCGTAGCTCGCTTTTTCGTTAATACAGTCTAGAAATCGTAGTTAATGGGTTCACGGCGGCGGCGGGTCACGCGGTGGCGGCGGTGGCGCCCGCGGCGCGCATCTCACCGCCCGCGGCGCGCATCTCCTCGCGCTCGATGGCGGATAAATCGAAGATCTCGCGCGACTTTCCCGATTGTTGCAGCCACGCCTTGAAGTGGCTCTGAATCGCGGCTTGGAGTTCGCCACGCTTTGTCTCGGGGAGGGAGGAGTCGCGCACGCGCGCGCGGACGTCACAGATGAGCTGCATCTTCGACTCGAGTGCGGTGACGTAATTCGCTGGGACGTCGAACGGGTTCGCCTGCGTCGTCGCCGCGACGCTCGAGGGCGTCGGCGGCGCGTCGGCGACGACGTCGGCGACGTACTCGCGAAACGGCACGATGAAGAGCGTGAACGCGTCCGGAGGCATGAGCGTTATCCCACTCGATATTCTCACCACGTCTGGCGCGCTCGGGGAAGACGAGCCGTCTTGAATCGTGACGTCCACGCCGAGCACCACGGGTCGATCCCACGCCGTGCACGCCTCGGGTCGCAAACGCGCCTCAATCAGGTGCTCTCCGAGATGCTCGTAAAACGTGTTGTAGGGCGCCAGCACGCACTTTCGATTGTCACCCACGAACAACGGCTGGGTGAGAACGCCGAGATGAAAGTTGCAATCGAAACACGAACGCACGGTGACGCGTTTGGCGGCGCACATGAGCGTCACGCGCTCGCAGCCCTCCACGCGCAACGACCGCGCGACGGCGCCGACGACGATCACGCAATCCACGCATCCAACGATAGAGACGTAGTGATAAGGTTCGAGCAAATAAATGATCGACTCCGCGCAATCGGTGATTTTGGCGCACGGCGTGCCGCCGGAGACGTACCGCGGCGAACCAAACGTCGCGAGATCGCGCGGCGATGTTCGACATCCCGCGGCGTTTCCTGACGCCGTGCGCGTGACATCGCACCCTTGTCGCCTAACGACGGTGGTTTTGTACGCGCCGTCGACGGTGACGGTGGTTTTCGACCCCGGTCGCGCGACGTCGCTCTCCGAAACGTTCGCCGCCATCTCGGCGACGGCCGCCACCGCGGATCCGCTCGCCTTCGCGCTCGCCGACGCCATCGAGGTGGCGTCCGCGGACATGTTTCTCGCCACCCACTCGCGCAAGTGCGCGCTCTCGATCGCGTCCTCGCCGCTCGCCATCGCGCAATCCGCGAGCGAACTCCGCTCGCCGTTTTCGTCCCGCGTCTCGAATACGTAGTCCAAACACGCGACCTCCTCCCGCGTCAGCGTCGTCGCCGAACCGCGCTCGCCCTCGCCCTCGCCGCGGTCCGATCGACACGCGTCCGCGAACGCGTCCCAATTCAGCAAAACGAAGCTCCCGAACGCCGCGTCTTCCCGGTCCTCGTCGTCGACGACGAACCGGTCCCCTCTCGCCGGCGACCCCGCGCCGTTCGCGCGCCGCAGCATCGCCCGCTTCGACGGACTCCTCGACGGCGAGCTCCTCGCCGAGACCTCGCGCCCGACCCATTCGTTTCCCTCGCTCGCGTCTTCGTCCGCGCACCGCCGCGCCTCGTCCCGCAGCGCCGTCGCGCCTCCGCCCCGCGCCGTCGCGTAGCACGCCGCCGCCAGATACAGCATCAACCGTCTCGCCTCGCACGTCTCCCTGTCCGTCGCGCCGCGCACGCTTCGCGCGCTCGCGTCGTCGTCCAGATCATCGCTCGCGCGTTCGCTCGTCGCGCGCGTCGCGTCGAACGCGCGTCTCGCCGCCGTCGCCGTCGTCCCGAGCGCCCGCGCGCAGTCATCCGCGTCCACGACGCCGCGCGCGTTCGCGCACTCTCGCACCGCCGCGCGCGCGCCCTGTGCCGCCGTCGCGCGCTGGGTCAGTCCGTGGCGCCATCGCGCGTCGTTTCGTCCGTCGCCGTCGGTCGCGCCGTTTCGATTGCATTTCATTCGCGTCGTTCGTCGCGTTCGCATTCGTCGCGCACCGGCAGCGCTCGCGCGCCCTCGACGAGCGTCGCGCACGTCGCGCGCAGCGGCGCGCGCGCGCCGTGCTCCACGATCTCGCACCGCGCGCGACACCGCGGCATCGCGTCGTCGCGTGCGGATGCATCCATCCATCCATTCTCGGGACGACAAAGCTCGACGTCGTATGGGTAAACAGTGCGACGGACGCGAAACGTCAAAGATTTCCGACCGTTGACGTCGCGCGGCGTCCGCCGCAGAGCGCGACGGGCGTCGGCGGCGACGCGCGGCGCGCGATGGAGACGCGCGCGACGGAGACGCGGTCGCCGCTGACGCCGCGCGACGCGCGAGCGAACGCGGCGCGCGACGCGACGCGCGACGGGGCGACGACGCCGACGCGATGGGACGACGACGGGGCGAAGACGACGACGACGACGACGACGACGGGGAAGAAGAAGCGAGGGACGGCGAGGGGGGAGGAGAACACGCCGCCGGTGAGCGCGCGGACGCGAGGGAGGCGCGCGGACGCGCGACGGGACGATGGGGGGACGAATCGTGACGACGACGACGACGACGATTTAAACGCGGCGGCGACGGCGAGACGCGAGAGGGACGCGCGGCGGACGCCGATGGGGACGACGACGACGACGCCGAGAGGGACGGGGAGCGCGAGTCGAGGGAAATCACCGCTTGGGTCGGCGTGGCGGGAGGAGATGGCGAGGACGAGGGAACGGTTGGCGCGGTCGCGCGCGCTGTCGATGGAGAAGACGACGGCGAGCGAGGACGGGGATTCGGAGACGGAGGACGTCGACGCGGGAGACGTGGTCGTGGCGCTGGAGCGACGGTTGGAGGCGACGACGGCGGAGGGTTCGGTGGAATCGCCGTCGAGGGCGGCGGCGGTGGAGGTGGGTGAGGGGAGCGCGGCGACGCGCGCGGAGGACGACGACGACGAAGGAGACGAATCCGCGTGCGCGACGCCGAACGTGGACGATCCACAAGTCGCGATGGCGATCGAGCGCGTGCGATTAGTCGAGGAGCGCAAAACGAAGGAGACGGCGCGTAAACTCGTCGCGGCGAATGAAAACGCCGCTCGATTAAAGGCGCGCTTGCACGAGCTCGAGCTTCGATTGGACGACAAGGAAAACGAGCTCGAGGCGAGCGATCGTCGCGTGCAGGGGGCGGTGAAAGAGGCCGTGCGCGATGTTTGGGCGAAGATGGACGCGGCGAACGCGCAGTGTGTCAAGGCGGAGACCGAGCGGTGCGCCGCGCAAGTGGAGGCGCAGGAAGCGCGGCGCGAGCTCATAGAGCTCGAAACTCGGTTGCGGCAGAGCGAACGCGAGTTGAGCGCGTCTCGAGCGAATCACAAAAGCGTTCAAGACGATATGGCGAAGTTGAGAGAACTCGCCGCGGGTGCGAGCGAAATCGAAGCCGAGGAACTCTGCGCCGAACTCGACGCGGCGCGCGCGGAGATTGAACAACTCGAGGCGCGATTGGAAGAGGTGCAAGAGGCGGCCAACGAAAAGGTGTATTACGAGACCGAGAATCAACGCTTGGAGCGCGAAAATGAAGACTTGGAGCGCGAGCTGACTTGGCGCAAGGCGGGAGAAGTGGAGTTGCGCGCCGCGCTCGAGCGTTCTGAGAGCGAAGTCGTGTTGCATCGCGCCGAGAGCTCCAAGTCTGAATCAGACGTCTACGCCATGATTGAAGCCAAAAACGCGGAACTCGATGAAATGCGTCGATCGCTCAGCGATGCGGAGCGTCGTTTAGCGGAAAACGCGGCGAACGCGGCGAAGTCATCGTCGGAGCTCGAGGCGCTTCGAAGGCAAAACATCGAGTTTGAAAAGGCCTTGCAAAGCGTCACCGTGGACGGTTCGTCGAAGCGATACGAGCTCGAGAAAGATTTTGCGACGGCGATGAACAACATCCACGATCTTACGCGGGTGGTGGAGGAGACGCAGTACGAGCTGAAGCAAGCGCGAGTGGAGAAGGACAGGGCGATCGTGGAAGCGCAAGAAGCGCGTCGCGCCGCCGCAGAGGCGTCGAGCGTGGAGGAATATAAAATCGTCGATCTCACTACTGAACTGGAAAGCGCGCTCGAGCACTGCGCGCACTTGCAGCAAGAGCTAGCCACGATGCGCGAGCGCGAACAAGACTTGCTTTCGCAGCTCGACGACGTCATCATCGCCGCGCAGCTCGCGGAAGAGGAGACGGAAGTCGACATCGAAGACGTTTCTGAAAGCGAAGATCCCCACTCGCCTTCGCCGATGAAGAACGCGCGCGCGCGCGCGTCGAGCTCGGGATCTCGCAAGATGAACGTTGCAAATTTAGTCGCCACCAATCGGGATCTCGTGGACATGGCTTCGAGGCAGTCGAACGAAATCAGTCGTCTGCAAGCCGAACGGTCAAAGCTGCGCGCAGAGCTCACCAAGAGCGAAGCCGCGCTCGCGCGATTAACCAAGTTCAAGGATGAAAACCTCGCGCTCGCGTGCAAATATAAGGCGAATTTGCAAAAGACGAGTGATGAGATCAAGGCGAGGCAGCTCGTGGAGTCTCGTTTGCACGAGTACGAACACACGGCGCGAGCGCTCGAGGAAACCGTCGAGCAACTTCGAAGCGAATTATCGCGAGCGAGCGAGCGCCGCACCGAAGCGGCGTCAATGAAAGAATCCTCAGAAATTGAAAACCTTCGCGACGAGTTGAGCGAGATGAAGAGATCGCTAAATGCCGTTCAAATGGAGAAAAAGACGATGCTCGAAGAACTCAGCGCGCAGTTGAAGGAAATCACCGTCGCCTCGCGACAACAAGCCGAATCCACGCAGCCGCGAGACGAGGACGTCCACGAAACTTCGTTCGCGGACTATCTCTCACACGAAGCCGCCGAGGCCGAGGCGGCGATGCAAAGCAACGATTTGTACGCCCAGAGATTGGATGAAGAAATTGCCAAGGTTGAGCGCGAGATGCGCGGCGGCGCTGCGAAGCCGCCAAAGTCGACGCCGACGCGTTCGCGCGACGCCTCTCCTTCTCCGATCCAACGACAGAACGTCATCGACACCGCAAAAGAGGCCACGCAAGTCGCGTTAGACGTGTGCGAGTCCACAAAACAGCGTGCGATGTACTACAAGGGCGTGGCGAAAATGGTTTACGGCAAGCTGCAGACGCAAAAAGCGTCCTACGACGCCAAGCTCGCCGCGCTCAAGCTCAAACTCGATGCCGTCGTCACCGCGCCCGCGACGCCATCGCTTAAAACCCCACTCAGCGCGATCGCTCGCGAACACTCATTTCTCTTAGACACGTAGACGATTACAATCATATGGATGCATCAAAGCGCGCGCGCCGCCGCTCGCTCGCCGCACTCCGCCACCCCGTCCTCGCCCGCGCCATGGAAGATTTCATCCTGTGGTCCAACGCCCGCGGCATCGACACCTCGCGCGTGGACCTTCGCGTGGACCCTCACACGCGCGCCCGCGCCGTGGTGTGCGCGTCCACGGCGAAGATTAAAGCCGGCGAAGTCGCCGTGAGGGTACCTTTTACAGCTTGCCTCGGGACGACGGGCTTGCGCTGCGGCTACGCCACGTGCCCGCTCGACGACGGCGACGTCGGAAGCTCGAAACAGTTTTACACGCCCTCCGATCGATTGGCGGCGACGCTGGCGCACGCGAGATTCGAGGCGGAGGGCGGGACCGGGGGCGGCGACCGGGACGGCGGCGCGTGGCGAGCGTACGTGGTCGACGCGTTGCCGCAAACGGTAGACTCGCCCGTGACGACGTGGACGAACGCTGAAATTGCAGAGATGGCGTTCGCGCGTGGGATCGGGAATTGCGCCAAGGCGAAAGCGCGCGACGCGGGGACTATCAAAAAGTTGAACGAAAAATACGGCGACGCGAGCTGGACGAAACATTTCGCCTGGGCGTTGTCGTGCGTGCGAAGCCGAGCGGTGGATTTAGAGCGCGGAGAGAGCTTTCTGGCGCCAATGTTAGACATGTTGAATCATTCTCACGGCGCGGCGAACGTGAAATGGGACGCGAGCGACGATGGCGAGGCGGTCGTGCTTCGCGCGTTGAAGACGATTGACGAGGGCGAGGAGTTACTGACGCAGTACGCGTGCGAGCCCGCGGAGTCGTTTCTGCTTTACATGGGATTCGTGGGTGGCATGAACCCGTACGATCGAGTGGAGTTGTGGAGTTCGCTCGGCGAAGCCGCGGATTGGTTCGCCGAGACGTTTCGTAGCGAAGGCGGAGAAGTCGTGTTGGATAAAGCCGCCGGGCGTTCGATAGCGAACGAACTCGAGGCGCAGCAACGCGCGAGGGAGCGCGCTTCAATCGTGGGATTGAGCGGTGGCGGTGGTACCGCGGACGATGCGGCGGAGTTGAGGCTTCGAGATATACAATCCACGCTCATGGGCCCGAGCGTGGGGTGGCGCACGGATTACGACGAGGCGTTGTGGTTGATGTTTCGACATTTCACGCAGGCGCTCATGCCAGACGAAAACGCCGACCAGATCGTCATGCACGCCATTAAAAAGCGCTGCGAAGAGGTGCTGTTATCGATGAAGACGACTATCGAGGAGGATGAAAAGCTGTTTAGCGCCGAAGACACGCCGCCGCGGCTGCGCGCCGCGGTGGAGTATCGGCTATTCAAGAAGTGTTTGCTCGTGAAGCACTTGCAGTCGGATTGAAACATACTAATGTTATAGATACACATTCATTCTAAGCCACGGCGATGCCGGCGACTTGCGGCGCGATCACCCAAAACCCGTCGAGCTCGTAGTACTCCGCGTTCACGCTCGAAAACAACCCGCCGTCCTCGATCTCGTCCAGCGTCCGTCGGTCCAGATGACACCCATCCGCCACGCTGATTTGCATCGGCGTCAGCGCGATTTGCAACCTCGCAAAGCTCGGATCCCTCGACAGCACGTGCTCGAGAAACAAAAATTTCCCTCCCGGTTTTAGCACCCGACGAATCTCTCGCAGCGTCCGCCCCTGATCGAGCACCGAGCACAGCGTCAACGTCGACACCACCGCATCCGCGCTCGCGTCCGGCAGCGGCAGCGCCTCACCCACGCCGTGCACGTATCTCGCGTTTATCTTCACCCGACCACCGTCGTTCGCCGCCGCCACGTTTTCTTCCGCGTACGCTCGCATCGAGTCGTTCGGGTCGACGCCGACCCAGTCCATCGTCTCCGGCCCGCGCGACGCGTTCGCGTAATACCGCGCGTTCGGCGCGCTCCCCGCCCCGATCTCGCACACCGTCATTTCCTTCGCCCCGTCGTATTCCGCCAGCAGGTCATCGATCAGAGCCCTCTTGCGCGCGCGCGCCGCGTCTTCGAATCCATCCATCATCGTCGCCATGCCCTTCGCGAACGCCTCATCGCGCGTCGTCGAGCGCTCGACGTCGAACGTCGCCTCGTTCGCGTCGTCCGGCGCGATCAATCGCACCATCGCTCGCGCGTCGCTCCCGCGCGCGCAGCACGCGCACCCGAGCGCGAGCGCGAGCGTCTTTCGACGCGTCGTCGGTTCGGGACGGTTGTCCCGGTCGTCGCCGTCGCCGTCGCGCGCGCGCGCGGGGCGTCCGCGGGTCGTCCGCGCGCGCGCGACGCGCGGCGAACGATCGACGCGCGCGGTCGAGCGCGCGAGCGCGGTCGAGCGCATGGCGCGCGACGGAGTGCGGTCGACGGTTGACGTCCCGGGCCGCCGCGAGCCGCGCCGGGCTACGCGACGACTTCGAGTAATCTCTGGCTCGCCAAGCGCGCGGCGACGACGGCGAACGCGGCCTGGCCCCAGTCGTCGCCGTGAAGCGCGATCTCGGCGTCGCGCTCGGCGTCGACGCGGACGACGAGACGAGAGATTAACGCGCGCGCGTCGGCGGCGAGCCGAGGCGGCGGCGAGGACGGCGACGCGCGCGAGCGCAGGACGTGGAGGGCGTTGAACGACGCGCAGAGGACGTTCGCGCGGCCTTGGGCGTCGAAAACGGCGTCGTAGACGTCGGCGTCGAGGGCGAGGAGGAAATCGTAGAGATGCGTCGTCGCGGCGGCGACGGCGCTCGAAGCCGCGCGTTCGCTCGACTCCAACGCGGCGTCTTTCATCCACATCACGTACTGCGCCACGAGCGCGGGGTGCTGCGCCTCCATGCGCGCGATGACGTCTCGATCGCATCGGCGCTCGAATTCGTCGTCGCGCCGTCCCTCGAACGTCGCCACTCGCTCGCGCCAACGCGCCGCGCGCGTCACCGCGAGCGCCAACGCGCCCACCCTCAAATCCGGCTCGAACGCCCGCACGCTCGCCTCCAGCGCGCTCGCCCCGCGCTCGCCTCGCAGCACGCACTCCTCGCGCCACAAAAACTCGCCCTCGAGCGCTCGAAACCGCGCCACGACGTCCACGCCCGCGCTCGCCTCGCCCGCGTCGCCGAGCGCGTCCCGCGCCGCCGTCTCCTCCGCTCGAAATCGTCCGACGAGTCGCGCTCTTCGCGCCGCGTCCTCGCCTCGGCGCACTCGCGCGTCGTGTCTCAATTCCACCTCCTCCAGCTCTCTCGCCACCCCTCGCGCGCGTTTCGCGGCCCACGCGCGTTCCGCGTCTCGCGCCGCCGCCGCGACGTCCCGCAGCGTCGCCGCCGTCGCGCGCGTCGCCTCGCGCGTCTCCGCCGCCCGCGTCCACGCGTCCACGCACGCCGTCCACATCGAAACCGTGTGTTCGACGCCCAGCACCGCGAACGCGTCCGCGTCCTCGTCGCGCGTCAGCGTTCGCTCCAGCGCCGTCGCGATGCGTTCTGCGTCGTCCCGAAACGCGCGATGATTCGCCTCGCCCGCGTCGCCGAGCGCGTCCGCGACCGCGTCGACCGCGCGCATCAAAGCGTCGACGCGCGTTTCACCGCTGCGGCGCGTCGAGCGCGCCATCGCGCGCGGCGTCGACGCGCGCGGCGGCGCTCGACGAACTCGAAGAGCGCGTCAACGCTCTGGTCGCGCGAATGGAGGCAACTCTGCCACCTCCTCCTCCCTCGGCGTCTCCGGGTTCTTGATGATGTCTATCAATGCGTCCCTCAGTTCTCGTGGAACAAGACGAAGGGGGTTGTACCAATTGCAATACTACAACGAACATGCGGCTAAAATCCTCCGAAAAACGTGTTTAAAACGCGCACGACCGAGGCACGCCGCCCACCGAGCGCAGTATTGCAAAATACAACTTTTCAGTCAAGGAGCTGGAAGGACTTATGTAAAACTTGTAAAACTTA